>OFGG01000111.1_pt1 | contig 72189 bp, 60 predicted proteins | sample 1521701 | NCBI WGS metagenome assembly OFGG01 (sample SAMEA3504081, study PRJEB24116) | mouse gut metagenome | biome: mouse gut; feature: mouse-associated habitat; material: faeces | place: Denmark | collected 2011
GTATGGGAGCTTTTGTAAAGGGGCTGATCCTTGGGAAGAGGGGGAGTTTTGAAAACATAAGGGAGTACAGTATCAGGAAATATAAGGTTTCTGGGACCACAGTGAAAAGAAGCCTCTATGCGGGGGATGGGAAGGAGAGATATTTCCATATCTACTATTCGGACCAGAAGGCAAGCGCTGAGCATGAGCAGATAGAAGCAAAGATAGACAGGATGGCGAAATATCTTGATAAGGTGAAAGGGAAAAAAGTCACAATAGGAGACGGGTTTAAGCAGTATTTCTATCTGGAAACCTATGAAAAGGACGGGACATTCTTATACGCCAGGGAGAAAACGGATGCGGTCCAGCAGGAGATAAACCTGTGCGGTTATTTTGTGATCATAACATCAAAAAAGATGACAGCGGGGGAAGCGTTGGAACTGTACAAGAGCCGGGATGCATCGGAGAAGCTGTTCAGGGGAGATAAATCGTATCTTGGGAATAAGAGCCTGAGGGTACAGTCAGACGAGGCGGCAGGAGCAAAAATACTGATAGAATTCATAGCATTGATAGTGAGGTGCCGGATCTACACACTGTTAAAGGACGAGATGGATAGGCTGAAAAAAAGCCCGAATTATATGACGGTTCCGGCAGCGATCCGGGAGCTGGAAAAGATAGAGATGGTGCGCCAGACAGATGGGGTATACAGGATGGATCATGCGGTAACGGCAACGCAGAAAGCAATACTAAGGGCGTTTGACATAGATGCAGAATATGTCCGAAGGGAAGCGGGAAAACTGAGTAAAATCCTTGCAGAACATGAGGGAAAAGAGAAAAGAGAGGGGTAGCATATGGCAAGACCAAGGAAAGATATTTCGATAGAAGAGCAGATAACGAAGCAGGAGGAAGCAGTAGCGAAAGCAAAAGAAAAGTATGATTCTGAGGTTGCAAAACTGAAAGATTTGCATATGAAAAGAGACGAGGCAAAGAAAAAAGAACTGATAAAAGCTATTGAAAACAGTAAGAAATCTTACGATGAAATTATGGCTTTTATAACGTCTGGTGATGAATAAAACGGCTGTAATGATAAAAAAGGTCAATTTGAGTGAGAAAATTTCAGGAAGTTAAGATTACAACGATGGCTCGGCAAAAAACAACAATAACCAAAATATCTGTATCGCGTTCACCGTGGACGATATGGACAGGGAGTACCAAAAGGTCTTAAAATCAGGAGCAGAGGTAATCGAAAAACCGATAAAGCGTCCATGGGGAGCGGTAAACATGAGCTTCTACGACCCTGACAGGAATGTGGTATATCTCAGAAGCTTCGACAGATAGCGAAGGAGCCTATATGCATTTTCAGTATTGTCCCCATTGCGGGAAAAAGGCAGAAAGAAAACAGATTGGAGACGAGGGGCTGATACCCTATTGCACGCAGTGCGAAGTGCCCCTGTGGGACATGTTCACCACCAGCATCATCGCCGCAGTGGTAAATGAATGCGGCGAGATAGCGCTGCTGCGGCAGAATTATGTCTCCCAGACGAACCACGTATGCGTCGCCGGAATCATGAAGCTCGGAGAATCCGCAGAGGAGACGGTGATACGCGAGGTGGGCGAGGAATTAGGGCTGAAAGTAAAATCCGTAGAGTTCGTGAAAAGCTACCCCTATGAGAAAAAGGAGATGCTGATGCTTGGATTCAGGGCTGTGGCTGAAAAAGCGGATTTTGTGCTGTCGGGGGAAGTGGATGCCGCGGAGTGGGTGAAGCTTGAGGATGCCCCGGGGCTGCTGCGGGAGGGCAGCATTGCATGGCAGCTGGTAAGAGCGGTGACGGAGGATTAGGACTTATGATCAGGCGGCGGTATGGAACGCCGCCTGAACTGTCAGCGGGGATGTCCCTTGTGACCACGATGCCAGCGCCGATGACGCAGTTGTCCCTATGTAACAGAAAATCTTATTGCAATCCATCCCCGCATATGTTATGATGAAATCACTTCAGAAAATCTATTTTTCATGAGGGCAGATGCTGGTAGTCCCAAAGCTTTCTGCCCTGTGGCATTGATCTAGGCGTTTTGCCTGAAGTAACCCATTCATCATCAGAGAGCAGGCAGACGCGGAGAGGCTTAAGCCGTCTGTTTCCCATCTGCCTGCCGGAAAAGACAGGAGGTATGTATGAAACGGACGAAAAAGAGAAGGGTAAAAAAAGCGAAGAAGAGGACATCGATGGTTCCGGCCACACAGGCGCTGCACAAGGTGGCAGAGCCAAAGGACATAGTGCTGAACTCTCAGGTCAGGGACAGCGGCGGCAAGGTCATCTTTGACGACCACACATTATGCTCCCAGTTCCTGCGGGACTATGTCGATCTGCCCTACATGAAAGGCATCCGCCCTGAGGACATCGAGGACGTGTCGGAGCAGTATGTGACATTGTTTGCGGAAGAACGCAATTCTGACAGGGTAAAGCGCGTACATGTGGGTGGCGGGAGCGCCCCGTTCTTCCTAGTGTCATTGATAGAGCACAAGACAGCGCCGGACTATAATGTGTGCATGCAGGTGTTTCGCTACATGGTCTATATCTGGGAGACTTATGAGAAAGAGGCGGAGAGCATCCAAAAAGGCATGGCGAAGCGGGAGGATTTTCTGTATCCGCCCATTCTGCCAATCATATACTATGAGGGTGCAAAGAGCTGGAATGTCCCGCGGGATTTCCGCAGCCGTATCCGTGAGGGAAGCATTTTCGAAAAATATCTTCCGAATTTCGAGTATTATCTGGTGCCGCTGCGGGACTACAGCAACGAGATGCTGATGGAGAAAAAGGACGAGATAAGTCTCGTAATGATGATCAACAAGCTGCAGACAGCCGAGGACATCGTGAATTTCCGCCAGCTGCCCGGCAAAGAGATTGAAGAGATTCTAAAGGACTCACCGGAGCATCTGGTGAATATCATCGCGAATGTGCTGCGGGCGTTTTTGCTAAAGATGAATGTACCTGTGCCGGAGACGGAGAGACTGACTGACAAGGTGAGGGAAAAGAAGATGGGCGAGCTATTTGAAAACATGGAAAAAATGGACATACAGGCCGAGCGGAGGAATACGGCCTTAGAGAAGCAAAGGGCCGATGAAGCGAATGTCCGTGCCAATGAAGCGGAGAAGCAGGCAGCTGAGGAGAGGAACCGTGCCGAAAAAGAGAAGAAGCGCGCAGACATTGCAGAGGAAAACAGCATAAAGCTGCTCGTTGAGCTCTGCCAGGATCTGGGCGCATCAATGGATGCTGCCATGCAGAGCCTTAGGGACAAAAAGGACATGACCATGGAAGAGGCGCAGAAAAAAGTAGAAATCTACTGGAAAGAGCCAACCGATATACCTGAGAAAAAGAACTCTCCGAATGGATGACGCTGTACTGCCCCTGTAAGGATAGGCTTTCCGTGCAGCTCCAAAATGTTAAATGGAGCCTAGAATAAGGAAGACGAAAATATGGAATCCAAAGAAATCTTACACCAAAGAGAATATGGCAAAAAGCAGACTCTGTCAGCCCTTTTGTCCATGGTAGGATTCATTGTCCTGTGGGCGATAGTGACGGATGCCTGGAATTATAGTGCTTGCCTTTTCCCGGCAGACAGATATAGATTTGGCAAATATCTGTACGCTTACTTCAGCAGAATCCTCTGGATGCTCCCGGCGTTTCTTTTGACCTATAGATTCGACAGGAGCCTCACATGGGGCAGAAAGCAATTATTCTCCATGCCAAAGGCGGAGCCGGTCTTTCTGGCCTTTCTGGCGCTGACTACAGCATATGCCCTGGCAGCGATGGCTGTAAACTACGGCTCCTGGCACATGACCAGAGAACCTCTCCTGCTCCGGACAATCAAGCTCCTGCTTGTGGGGATTGGGGAGGAAGCCGTATTCCGCGGCTGGGGATATAATCTGCTGCGGAAAGTCCGCTCCGATAAAGCGGCGCTGATTTCATCCGCATTCCTGTTCGCAGCGCTCCATTGGCCGGCCTATTTTATAAAACTGCTCTTGTACGGCCAGTTCGATTGGATGGGAATCCTGACCCAAAGCATATCTGCTTTTACCTACGGCATACTGTTCTCAGTGATGCTTAGAAGAAGCGGGACTGTATGGAATCCCATCCTTGCCCATTTTTATTACGACTGGATGCTGGAAGCATTTACCTGACCGCTCCGTCTTTTTATACAAATTGCGAAGTGAGTATGAGAGTGGTAAAATACCAAGCGAGCAGCAGTTTGAGGAGGTGTTCATTCATGTGTTATCTCATTGCAAAAGAATTTGATAAAAGAGGGTGTATTGCAGTAAAGACCAGGCATGGGAAAGCATTAGCAGATTTTACGGAAAAGCTACAAAAACAAATAGGAGAGAATGGCGTGCTGCTTGTTACAATCAGCCGTCCCAGTGCCTATGGAGAATATGAACCTTACGAAATTTTGGAAAGCAAGGAAGAATTTCAGGCGCGTGTCCTGAGCCTGTAGAAGGGAATTGAGAAAAATCACATGAAAACACCCCAAATGATACTATTTGACTATGGACAGACCCTGATTGCAGAGCAGAGATTTGATGGAATAAAGGGAACAGCGGCTGTCTTACAGCATGCTACTTTATGAATCACTGGGGATAGAAATCGCACTGAGAAACACTGAAACTGATACAGTATTCTGGAATGCTGCCGCTCTGGGAACGCCCACAGAGGGCATAAAACGCAAACCAAATAAAAGGATATTTGATTTGGCCTTGGAGAAAGCCGGATTGCCACCGGATGAAGTCTGGTACATCGGGGATCAGTTTGAATGCGATGTGAAAGGCTCCTTGAATGCGGGCCTGCTGCCAGTATGGTACATAGGAGCTGTCGACATGCCGTATAAAATGGAAGAAGGGCAATCCATGGAAGAAAGTCATTTCATGGAAAAAGGGCATTCCACAGCTAAAAATATCCTGACTGTAGCAGATTGGAATGAATTAAGGCGGCAAATGGAGGCGCTGACGTAGGCTGCTCCGGCGGTTTTACGTCTGGCCATCCGAAGGGAAGTGACAAAGCATGATTTATATCACCGGAGACTGCCACCAGGACTTCAGGAGATTCAGCACCCGAATATTCCCGGAGCAGAAAGGAATGACAAAGGAAGACTACGTAATCATTTGCGGAGACTTCGGCGGAGTCTGGAACCAGGGCGGAGAAAATAAGGAGGAGAAGCACCTGTGTGACTGGCTGGAGGGCAAGCCCTTTACCACACTGTTCGTGGACGGCAACCATGAGAATTTCGACAGGCTCTACGCATACCCTGTAGAAGAATGGCATGGCGGAAAGGTCCATAAAATCAGGCCGTCCGTCATTCACATGATGCGGGGCCAGGTATTCGAGATAGATGGGAAAAGCATCTTCACCTTTGGCGGGGCCAGCAGCCATGACATTGACGGAGGCATCCTGGAGCCGGAGGGTCCCGATTTTAAGAGAAAGAAGCGGATGCTGGACCAGGACTGGCGCCCATACCGTATCAACCATGTGAGCTGGTGGAGCCAGGAGCTTCCCACAGAGGAGGAGACGGAGGAGGGGCGCAGGAACCTGGCGGCGCATGGCAACAAAGTGGATTTCATCGTGACCCACTGCTGCGCGTCCAGCACCCAGATCCTGCTGGGCGGAAAACTGTACAGGCCCGACACCCTGACCGCATATCTGGAAGAAATCCGGCAGAACACAAGCTTCAGGAAATGGTTCTTCGGCCACTACCACGACAACCGGAACGTGAATGCCCAGGAGATACTGCTTTACGAGCAGATTATAAGGATTTCATAAGCGCACAGGGAGCAGAGACGCAGACATGGAATACAGGGAGATTTTACAGCAAACAGAATACGGCTTCATAAAGACCAATGAGCACTTGGGCAGGCATGTGATTCTCCTGGGCCTGGCCGGCAGCTACGCCTACGGCACCAACATCGAAACCAGCGACATCGACATCAGGGGAATTGCACTGAACCGCAAATCGGATTTGATTGGCCTGACCCAGTTCGACCAATACGTGGATGAAGACACCGACACCGTGATCTATGCATTCAACAAAATCGTCACGCTCCTGCTTGGCTGCAACCCGAACACCATAGAGCTCCTGGGCCTGAAGCCGGAGCATTACCTGTACCTTAATGACAGCGGGCGATTGCTTTTGGACAACAGGAAGCTGTTCCTCTCAAAGCGGGCCATCCAGTCCTTTGGCGGATACGCGGACGCACAGCTCCGCAGGCTCCAGAACGCCCTTGCAAGGGACACATTCCCCCAGAGCGAAAAGGAGCAGCACATCCTCAATTCCGTAAGGAACGCCATGCACGACTTCAACCACCGCTACAGGCATTTCGAAAACGGCAGCTTGGAACTCTTCATCGATAAAGCCATGAACCCGGAGCTTGACACGGAAATCTTCGTAAATGCCAGCATGACTCACTACCCGCTCAGAGACTACGAATGCATGTGGAACACCATGGCCAATGTAGTCCGGGACTATGAGAAAATAGGAAAGCGGAATAAAAAGAAGGACGATTTGCACCTGAACAAGCATGCCATGCATTTGGTTCGGCTGTTTATGATGGCACTAGACATTCTGGAAAAGGGCGAGATTCATACCTACAGAGAAAAAGAGCACAATCTCCTGATGGACATCAGATCCGGAAAATACCAGAAGGAGGACGGGACATTCCATGAGAGCTTCTACGAAATGCTCACGGATTTTGAAAAGAGACTGCACTATGCCGCGGAAAATACGGACTTGCCGGAAGAACCGGATATGGAAAAGGTGCAGGAGCTGGTGATGACTATCAATGAAAGAGTGGTTCGAGATGAAATATGAAGAATTCCAGGGGCCGGTGGAAGAGCTGGTCCTCCTGAAGCTAAGAGAAATAGAAGAAAAAGAGAACATCAGGGTGCTGCACGCGGTGGAGTCCGGCAGCAGGGCCTGGGGCTTCGCGTCCCCCGACAGCGATTACGATGTGCGGTTTATCTATGTAAGGGACAGGGATTTCTATCTTTCCCTGCGTGATACAAAGGATTTTATCGACTGGGAGCTGAATGAAGTGCTCGATATCAATGGCTGGGACATAAAGAAGGCGCTGCAGCATTTCCACAAGTCCAATGCCACTCTGTTTGAATGGAGCAATTCGCCGGTGGTATATTACACCACCGAGGAGTGGCGGAAGCTGTACAGCCAGGCGGCAGGGAACTATTTTGCCTGTAAGCCATCGCTCTACCACTATTACGGAACCGCCAATAAGAATTATCATGATTACCTGCTGGACAGCATGGTGAAGTACAAAAAGTACTTCTATGTGCTCCGGCCGATCCTGGCCTGCAAATGGATTGAGGAGCGGAAATGCCCGCCGCCGGTACTCTTCGAGGAACTATGCCATGCAGTCCTGGAAGATGGGATGAAGACGGCAGTGGAGGAGCTGTTGGCCAGGAAGATTCAGATGTCCGAATCGGACAAGGCGCCGAGGATGGAAAAAATCAACCAATATATAGAAGAAAAGCTGGCATACTATAAAGAGCTTGTGGAATCCATGAAGGATGACCGGAACCCGGATTGGGAACCTTTGGAGGCCGCGTTCAGAACACTGGTGTACGCCATGCGCTGATGGAAAAAGCGCAGGATGCGATTTATGACGCATAACGATTTCACTTGCCATGAACCAGACTGCATAACGCTGACTGGTTCAAGCGCATGATTACATTAGGCAGCATTCAATGTTATATGGCATATGCCCACAGGCAGCCCCGCCCTGCGATAATCAACGAATCCGATTTTGCAGCATACTATATAGTAATTTTGCGGTAATAGGGCACGCAGAGCCGTCCCTATTATCAGCTTAGGAGCAAAAGTATGTATCAACTTGATAAAAGGAGCAATTTCGCGTTTCCGCCCCAGTACCAGGACAGGATAGAAAAACGACAAACCTGCAGAAGCCGCTATTTCCCGCCCCGCAGTATCACATTCGCGGTAAAGACGCCGTCCCCATAAAGGAAGCGGCTGTACCCCCCGTTCCGCTCCGCAGTATGGCGCACGGCCTGCAGGCCCACCCCCTCCCCCGGACGCTTGGAGGAGAGGAACACGCCGTCCTTTTCCCGGATCTTCCCATCATAGGCATTCTCCACGGACAACAGCACCATGTGGCCGGAATGGAGACGTGCCTGTACCTTGGTCTGCCGTCTTTCTGGGGCAGTCCGCAGACCTGCTTCCATGGCATTTTCCAGCAGATTGGACAGCACGGAACAAAGGTCGGTCTCCGGTACAGGAACCTGGGGAGACAGATCGAGCTCGATTGTGAGCGGGAGGCCCTGTTCCCGGTAAAGCGCCGCGAAATACCCCGCCACGCCGTCCACGGCCATATTTTCGCATAGACATAGGCTGCCGTCCGGGATGCTGCCCTGGACTTCGTCAAGGTATCCCGCCAGGCCCTCCCAGTTCCCCTGGGCGGCGAAGCTCTGGAGGATGTGGAGATGGTGGCGCATATCGTGCCTGGCATGGCGCGTCTGCTCAATGGCGGCGCGGAGGCTGTCGTACCGCGCCTGCTGCATGGACAGGAGATGGTTCTCCCGCCGCAGGCGGTCATTGCGGTTCAGGCTGGATGCCATGAGGTAAAAGAGCACATAGAACGACAGGAGCAGGATCAGGAGAGCAAGGCTGAACAGGAGATAGAGCTGCCTCAGCCGTCCCTGTTCCAGAATCCACGGATTCCTGGGGACCATGGAAAGGTTCAGACCGACGAACAGAAGCGGCACGATCCAGAACACATACCAGGTCTGGGCAAAGGCTTCCTCTTCCAGAAGCTGCCTTGCGGCATGGGTGGTGGGATGCCATACGGCCAGGACGGACAGGCAGCATACCACGAGCCAGAACAGGGCGCCGCTTAAGGAAAGGGGCAGCACGGGCTTTCCCGGATTCAGGATGCCGCTCACCGCAATGGCGGCGCTGCCCAGGCAGCAGAACACGCCGCATACGGCAAGGAAGACGCTGACAGACTTCCACCGGGTGATCTGCAGCGTATGGATATAGAAAAAACCCATGACGGCAACGGCAGGGAAAAACAGCCAGACCGTATCCACATGGAAAAAGCAGCCGACGGCGCCGCCTGCCAGGCAGAGGAGGAGCGCCAGAGGGACAGCCACCGCCGTCAGGACAGCGGGACGCATCCGCAGATACTGCTTCATGGGCAGATAGGCCAGCAGCATGCCCGGCAGCAGGACCATCAGCTCCAGTACAGGACGTAAAAATTCCCCCATCTCTAATTCCCCTTTCCGAAGAGGAAATCGCCGAAAGCCATCCTTGCGGCTTTTGCAAGGTCGCGGCTGACAGGAACCCTCTTCCCGTCTTTCAGGACAAAGTCCATGCCGTTAAAATCCGCCACATGCCCCAGGTTCACGATCACGCCCCGGCTGCACCGGAAGAAGCATCCGTCCCCAAGGCTGGCGCTGAATTCTCGAAAGGTCTGGCGGGTCACGGTTTCCTGTCCGTCCGCCCTGTATATATGTATGCGGTGCTGGTGGTGCTCCGCGTAAAGGATCTCCCGGTAGCGCAGACGGACGGCGCCGCCCGTGGCATTCACCTCAATATACCTGTCGTCAGCGGGAAGCCGCCTGACGATCTCGTCGAACAGAGCGGCCAGGTCCCCGTCCGTCCAGGGCTTTACCAGATAATGGAACGCCCTCACGCGGAAGCCGTCCAGGGCATGGTCGGTGGAGGTGGTGGTGAACACCAGCAGGCAGTCCCTGTCAAAGCGGCGCAGCGCCTCGGCCGTATCCACCCCGTTCTCGTCCCCCATGTAAATGTCAAGGAACACCAGGTCGAACCGTTCTTTCTCGGCAGCGGCGAGGAACTCCGCGCCGGAACCAAAGCCCCAGACCAGGGCATCCAGGGAAAGGCGGGAAAGCTGCCCATCCAGCCCGTCCCGCAAGGTCTGCCGTTCTGACGCAATATCATCCACGATGGCGATTCTCATGGAAAGCCCCCTTTACTCTGAAAAATCCTGACTCCCGTGCACCCACTGTATCATAGCATAAAACGCTGAGAAAAGCGAGGGCCATCTATGAAATGGCTCAAAATGGCTGTAGGAGGGTTTGGGCGATTCGGGACGGATTGTAACGATTCGTGCCGCCATTATGGAAAAAACGGGGCGAATCAGTATACTGGAACATAGCGGCATGGACCTGTCATACAGCCGCGCTCCCCAATCGACTACCTTTTTGAGTAGTGGCTTTTTCAAAAGGGGTTTGATAGAATTTATACCAAACAGCACATACATCAGGAAGGGAAAGGCCATGAACAATACGAAACTATACCCATTCGAGCGGAACCGCTATTATTCCGGAAAGATGCTGACCTCCTCTGATTTCCAGGCGGAGCAGACATATTTCAACAACAAGAGAAGATTCATCAACAGCCTGATGTACGGCAGCGGCGTGGTCTGCGGGTTCGGCGTGTTCAGCTTGGACGACTTGTCCGTCCTGATCGAGAGCGGGGTAGCGGTGGACGGCGTGGGACGGGAGATCATCATGGAGTCCTCGGTGGTAAAGAAGCTGTCCGCCATGGAGGGCTTTGAGTCCCTGCACAGCAATATGGCCAGCCTCTGCCTGCGCTACAGGGAGGACCCGGTCCACGCGGTATATACGATGAATCCGGGCACCGGGGAGGACGGCCAGGAATATGAGTACAACCGGATCAGCGAGAACTTCCAGCTGTTCTTGATGGAGCGGGAGGAGGCGGCCGGCGGATACCGGATGGAGACGGAATTTCTGACGGACACTGTCCTCTACGAGGACCAGGACTTTACGGTGCGGCTGGTGATGCCGGCCACGGTCTGCAAGGGCAGGAACGTGCGGCTGGAGGCCCGGGTGGAGAAGCATTCCCCGGCCCAGAAGTCCCTGAGCTACCAGGGGACGCTGCAGGTTCCGGTGTTCCTGACGCCGGAGGGGAAGCATGAGGTGGAGGTGGGGTTTTCGGATGTGTCCCTTGTGGAGGGGGAGAGCCTGACGAAGGAGTACTGGCTCACCGTCCAGGACGTGACCATGCTGGACACCACTATCCTGCAAAAAAGCGGCACGGCCAGGGTGCATGTGAACGGAATCGCCCAGGAGCTGCCCTCGGGGTGCTCGATCCGGGTCATGCTGGAGGACTGCCGCCCCCGGGAGCTGGTCAGCCGGGAGATCGGCCGCATGAGCCTGGAGATGAAGAGCATGGGGGAGGTCCGGGACTACATACGCCTGGCGGATCTAAAGCTGGTGCGGACGGAGAACGCCTATATCATAGAAGATGTCATCGAGAGGGGCGTGAAGGCCTATATCACGGCGCCGGCCCAGGAGATGCTCCGGAACGAATACCTGGAGTATTTCATCAAGGAGCCCACATTGGAGAAGGAGAGGGACTTCTATCCGCAGCGCCTGCAGAACCAGAATTTCGTGGCTCCGGGCAGCCGGATACCGGAGGTGGCCACAGGTGTCCTGGAGATCCCCTTAGGAGAGTCGGCGAGGAAAGGGGACATCCGCTACTCCGGCGAGATCATGCATGGCCTGGGCAGCGGGAATGTGTACGTGAGCATCGGCTATGAGTACATCACCGACGACCCGGCCTTAGGGAGCAGCGCCAGGAACACGATCTACGGAAGCCCGCAGCTGTTCCAGAAGGAGGGCTCCATGGCGGTGGACGCGGAGACGGCGGTGCGGGTGATGAACGACAAGGGGAGCTTCGTGGTGGCCGTACAGCTCCTGGAGAATGTGGACTATCTGGTGCTGACCTACCGCTGGGTGGCGATCCGGTTCCCGGCAGGCAATGACCTGGGGCTGATGGAGGACCACAGCGGGAAGAGCATCAGCGTGGATACGCCTACGGTGGTGATGGGCACAAGGGAGAGCCATTATTTCCATGTGCAGTACAACAATATGGACAGCTGCAGCGTGGCCTATGAGCTGACGGAGCCGGGGAGCGGCGAGATAACATCGGACGGCGTCTACACGGCGCCCGCAAAGGAAGGGGTCTATGAAATCCGGATCTACTGCATCGATGTGCCGGTGATCTGCACCTATGCGTATGCCATCGTGAAGAAGAAAGAGGCATAGGCATAAGCGTTTCGGGAAATCAAAAAAGGAGAACGGCAGAGATGTTCTATCAATCACAGAGGATGAAGCTTCGATGTGTCCGCATTGTGAAAAAGAGCAGGACGAACGACATCGTCATATGTGAGGATCTAAATACATCGGCCCGGAATCTGTACACGCTGCTGGCAATCAAGGAACATCAGACAGTCAAGACCTATCTGGAGGTGTTCGAGCAGGCGCACCTTACGGCACAGGACTCCTATATCGACAGCTTTTCGGATCAGGGAGCTTTCTGCATGGTATTCGCCTATCAGCAGGAGCGCCCTCTGAAGGATTTCTATATGGGGGAGTCCTACACGCTGGCAGAATGCGAGAATGTGTGCATCAGCGTCATCATGGCCTGCATCACCTCCAATCTCCCCTATCCGGTCCTGTATCTGATCCTGGAACAGGGACAGCTTCATCTGGCAAAGGACCACATGGTCTGTCTGGGCCATCAGATCGACCTGGAGGAACTGGACCCCGCCAGGACCGAGCGGGACTGCGTGGTACAGTGCGCGTCCATCCTGCGGGATCTCCTGCGGCCCAAGTCCTCCCAGAAGGCATTCAGCTACAGGCTTCTGGAAAAGAAAATCGCCAGGAAGAGCTACCGGAAACTCACGGAGCTGTACAAGGATATCCGGATCACGGCGGCTCCCGGGAAAAAGAAGGGCATCCGGAAACGGATCGCAGGGTGGTTTCGCAGGAATCAGGACGGGATGTTCCGGTTCCTGCTGTATCTGTGCGCCGTGCTTGCCTTTTTCGTCATCGTCTCCCTGCTCACCCAGCTGATCGTGGGGGACATTCCATGGCTGCGTCTGTTTTTTAACGGATTCGAGACGATCGGGACAGAGACGCTCACCAGGTAAAGGTTGAAAGGATAACGCGTTATGAAGAGACACATTCCATACATAGTGGCGCTTGCGTGGATGATGGCGGTGGCTGTCCTTGCCTTTGCGGACGGCCTGAGCTGGAGCAGGGAGAGGACCAGGTCCGCCTATCTGGACGGGTGCGCGGTAGGGGACCGGATCTATCTGGTGGAAAATATGGAAAGGGACGGGATCCTCTACGTGATGGATTCCCAGGGGACGGTGCAGGAGGTCTCTTTGGCCTCCGCTGTGGAAAAGGGCAGCTTTTTTGCCAGGATCGACTATGAGGAGGCCCTCTACGGGCTCATGGTGAAAAAGGCGGCTGGGCAGGATGCGGCCCTGCAGTACCGAATCGTGGAGTTCGACGACCAGGGGCGGGTGCTGGCGAAGACGCCGGAATTCACCCTGCATCAGCCGGGGACATTGACCGGCTTCCACGCGGAAGCCCAGGGGTTCTACCTGACGGCAGTGCTGGAGGGCCAGACATCCGCGGGAGCTTATTTCGTGGAGAAGGAGGCGCTGGAGAGCGAAGCGGCAGGGGAGCAGGAGCAGACGAAGGAAGAGGCGCCCTCTGTGAAGAAGCCTGTGCAGATGGGCTACAGCCCCGTGGAGCATACCCTGATCGAGGCCAGGTATGAGGATGGGGCATTCCTCTACCACCTGGACGACGGAAGCGGGGTGGAGGACTTCCAGGCGGGGGAGAAGCTCCAGGGGGCTTTCTGGTACAGGAGCCTGTCCATGGGGCAGATCATGAAGGTCCGCAGGGAGCGGATGCTCCTGTACGGCGCCCTGCTGATCGTAGGCTACGGGGTGCTGTGGCTGTTCTTAAGCGTTCTCCGCAACCGGAGCCATACCGTATACGCGATCGCGGTGGTGGAGCTGGCGCTGCTTGTGATCACAGTGGCGGGAGCGGTGCGGGTGCCCCGGATCCAGGAGAGGGCCAGGGAAGAGGAGGCGGAGCGGTTCGGCCATTACTATGTCAGGGCCCTGGCCGAGGAGATGGGGGATCCGGCCAGGTTCCACCCGGAGGAAGAGGGCTTTTACCAGGGGGCGGATTACCAGGCCCTCCAGGCGCAGCTGTCCAGGTTCGTCCGCTATGATGACATTTCCAGAATCTTCGTGGACATCTGCCTGGTGCGCAGCGACGACCACAGGATCCTGGTCAGCGTCAGTGGCAGGAACGGCCAGATATTCGAGGAAGTGTACGGCGTGGGCACAGGGAAGCTGATCCAGAGCCTGGTAGAGGGCGGGCGGGAGAACAGCATGCTGATCGGCATCGATGGGGAGGCCCACCAGGCGATCGGGGCAGCCGCCTCGGAGGATCTGACCCCGGCGTATGTGCTGGCCGGGATCGCCAGGCTGGAGGAGGATGCGGACGCTTCTTTCAGAAGCCGCATATCGCCTTTCCTCTACAGCGCATGCGTGTTCCTGATCGGCAGCGCTGTGGCGGTCTGGCTCCTGCTCCTGCAGGGCAGGGAGCTCAAGAGGCTGGCCGGGGCCATGCAGGCGCTGGCGGGCGGGGAGACCCAGATCAGGAAGGAGGCTGTCCACGGGAAAGACGTGGACTTCATGTGGAACAGCCTGATGGAGATCCGCAAGACCATCAGCAGGATCAACTATACGAAATACCGGATCTTTGAATCCTGTTACCGCTTCGCGCCCAAGAACATCGAGAAGATCCTGGGCAAGGATTCCATCACGGAGGTAAGCAGCGGGGACATGGTGCTTTTGCACGGGACCATGGCGGTGATCTCCGCGGCGGGAGGGGAAGACGGGGAGAGGGGGCCTGCGGAAGAGATCGGCAGCTTCGTGTCCCTGATCGAGGAGCATCAGGAGAGGAGCGGGGGCTTCTTCGTGTCCGGCCACTGCGGCCTGGATATGATGAAGATGCTCTTTCTGGAGGAGTCCAGGGACACGGCGGCTTTCGGCGTGGCGCTGATGCAGGATTTCGCGAAACGCGGGGAAGAGGGCCAGGGAAGGGAAAAAGCAGGGATCTTGCTGCACTATTCCCAGTATACATACGGCGTGGCGGGCACGAAGAAGCACAGCCTCCCCTATCTTCTGTCCCGGGAGATGGAGGAGCTGGAGCGGTATGCGGGATGGTTCCGGTCCCTGAACCTGCCGCTGGTGATCACGGAGAGCGTGAAGGACAGGGAGCATCTGGAGAGCCCGTTGCGCTATCTGGGGTATCTGTGGATCGCCCGTACCAATGAGCGGATCCGGCTGTATGAGGTGCTGGACGCCTGCCCCCTGCGGGAGGGGAAGCGGAAGGCCCAGACCGATCCGAAATTCCAGAAAGGGATCGAGCTGTTCTATCAGCATGACTTCTATCTGGCCAGGAACGCGTTCAACGAGGTGCTGCGGGAGAATCCGGAGGATGCCATGGCCACCTGGTATCTGTTCACCTGTGAGAGATATCTGAATGAGACAGATGTAAAGGGCGATGTGTGCAGGCTCTGGCTGCCCGGGGCAGAGGCGTAAAACGCGCGGCTTCCTGGATGCGAAGCTTCCATGAGAAAGGAGGGAAGGACCGGTGGGAGACAATCTGTTTAAGGTGCTGATCACATCCGCCAAGGCGAAGGTCACGCCATTGGTGACGAAGGTCAAGCTCTGGACCAGCTGGAATTTCATCCGGACCCGTGTGATCTCAAAGATCCGGGACTTCTTTGCCTCTCTTCTGAATGTCAGGCCCAGGCACAAGAAGGACTACTATGAAGCTTTTGGCTGGCTCATCAGCAGGCGCCTGGCCATCGCCCTGGTGGTGGTAGTGGGCGTGCTGAGCCTCTACTATCTGTTCAGCGTCCATTCCGTCCTGCCCTCCGGCAAGGCGGAGAGGGTGAAGACCTATGCGTATGATTCCATCCTGCTGCGCTTTGCGGAGGAGAAGGTCCGCATCCTGGGGGAATCCGGCTATCTGGCCTATGAGGGCCAGGTGGAGAAGGGCAGCGTCACCGGGTATGGCACTCTGTATAATCCCCAGGGGGGCATCGTGTATCAGGGGAATTTCCTGAAGAACTGCTACCAGGGCAATGGCACCCGCTATTATGACGACGGCACTGTCATGTACGTGGGGGAGTTCGAGCAGAATCTGTTCCATGGCAGCGGGAAGCTCTATCGGGAGACCGGGAGCCTGGCCTATGAGGGGGAATTTTCCCTGGGGAAGCGGGAAGGGGAGGGGAAGCTCTACGATGCCGGAGGGAATCCCGTCTACACCGGCGCGTTCAGCCAGGATGGGCTTCTGTACAGCGCCCTGCTTGGGAAGAAGGTGTCGGAGGTGTCCCAGGCCTACCAGGGAAGGCGGACGCTGTATGAGTGCGGCCAGGACTTCGCGGTGGTCTTGGAGGACATCGGGGCCATGTACGCCGGAACCGGGGAGGCGCAGACCCTGGACGGGGAACGGACGGTGGAACAGGTGCTGGTATTGCAGGACTCTTTCCAGGGGGGAGAGAAAGCCTGCAGGGACATCGGCGAGCTGAGGGAATATTTCGGGAAAGAGGACTATGCGGGCAATGCCGCCATCACGCTGCCGGAGGCCGTGGCCGTGGGCCGGGTGACCTCCAGGGGCACGGGGATCGGATTCAGGCGGGAAGTGGAGATGGAGCTTTCTTCCGAATATGAGGACTATTACCAGGTGGAGGGATATGACCAGAGCTATACGGTGTATCTGTATTCTTTCCACAGGGACGGGCTGATCTACCATTTCATCTGCCAGGACAGGGAAGAGGGATTCTCCTTTTATACCATTGAGCGGATGGGAGAGGGGGCCGTATGAGGAAAAGAGCAGTCTGCCGCAGATGGCTTGCGCTTCTTTTGATCCTGTCCCTGGCGGGAGGGCTGTGTCCGGGGGGCATCCTGCAGGTGCAGGCGGCCCAGGGCCAGCTCCTGACCCTGGACATGGCGAAGAAAAGCGGCGTGGCCAACAGCCCGAAGCTGGAGAAGCTGGAAAGCGAGCTGAACGTGAAGGAGGCTTCCCTCCGCCAGGCGGTGAAATCCATCCAGGTGAAGAAAAAGAACATGTCCACCTTTCGCTGGTCGCCGCTTCTGTCGTTCAAGTTCCCGGAGAAGCCGGACCTGGCGGAGGCCTATGAGTTCGAGTTCAAGCCCATACAGATCCAGGCCCAGATCGATGCCATAAAGCATCAGATGACGGACCAGAGGCTGCAGGTGTATGAGGATGTGTCCAATCTGTATGTGGACATGGTGATCCTGGAGGAGAAAATCGCTTTCCAGGAGGAAAGGCTTGCGGTCCTGGAGCGCACGCTCCAGAAGAACCGCGCCAGGCTCCTGACCGGGGAGGCGGCCCAGGGGGACGTGGATGCCATGGAGCGCTCCAGAAAGGCCCTGAACGACCAGATAGCCCTGGACCAAAGGAACCTGGGCGCGGACAAGAAGAAGCTGTCGGAGCTGATCGGCATGGACGTGACCACGGGATACCGCTTTGAGGATCCTTTCGTGTCCTCCCGCATGGACAGGAGCAGTCTGAGCGGGCTGATCGAGTATACCCTGGACCATGATGAGACTTATTATGAGGTCTCTCTGGACGCCACCACCGCCCTGACGGCGCTGCGGACGAACTACCAGCTCATGGAGGGGCAGTACGGCGGCAAGATGTCCTATATCTCCGATTTCGTCAACCAGATCATCGCGGGACAGAAGATCAGCCAGAGGGCTTTCAAGAAGCAGTATGAGGAGTTCCTGCAGGCCATCGACGAGCCCTGGCAGGGGAGCGTGAGGATCCTGTTCATCCGGATCCCCAAGGAGTGGTTCAAGGGGCAGATCTCAGGCATCCGCTATGTGGAGGATGAGCCCTATGCGCTGTACGAGGCGGCGCTGGAATATCAGGATGCCCTTTTGGAGAAGCAGAATGAGGAGCGCTCCTTAAGGCAGCAGGTGGAGGAGAGCTTCAACAACCTGGTCAGCATGCGCAATGCCTATGACACCCTGTCGGAGCAGGTGGCCCAGGGGGAGAAGAGCCTCCAGGCGGAGGCGGCGCTGAACCGTATGGGAGAGCTGACCTATGAGGAATACAGCACTTCCCTGTCCGCCCACGAGGAGCTGCAGCAGGAAAGGCATGCGGCGCTGGGGGACTATTCCCAGGCCCTGTACTCCTTTGACCGCCTCACCTGTGGGGGCGTGACCGCGCTTTTGGAGGGGACGGCGGCCGACCTGAACGCGGGGGACGGCGGGGAGTCCTACGTGGAGGAGGAGTACGCGGAGGGCGCGTATTACTATATCGAGCCGATCGTTGAGCAGCAGGAATTCAGGGCCGGGGTCAGCATTCCCTCTGACTTTGAAGTGGAGATTACGCATTTCGAGCTGTGGTGCGACCAGATACAGATCGGGGAGCGCACGGAGATCGGCAGCGCCATACGGCATCTGGGGCTCTCCGTGGACGAGGTGGGCGAGGTGAAGCTTCGGTTCTACAATAACGGCCAGTTCGTGGACGACTGTATCATCGACCCGGAAGCCTACAGCGGGCCCCTCTCCATCGTGAGGGAGTATCAGGTCAGGGAGCAGGAGGCGCTGCAGATCGGTACCTACACTGTGGAGAGCCACCCGGAGACCGGGCTGGTGGGCATCGCCCTTTCGCCGGAGCTGTCGGAGGGGATCGGCTACTACCGGATCCGGAACCAGGAGGGCAGTTATCTGTTGGGAGAGGAGCTTTTGCCCATCGATGCGCAGTTTCGGCATCTGTCCTTGGTGCAGGGGGACATGGAGGAGCTGGTCATCGAGTTTTTCGACGAGGGTTCCGGGCTCCTGTATACCGGGTATTTTGAGACTGGCGGCCAGAAGCTGATGAAGATCCAGGAGGGAACATGAAGAACAGGAAAGTATTTTGGGCAAGCTGCATATTGCTGTGGTGCTTCTGGCAGCAGACGGCCCTGGGGAAGATCTTTGATGAATCCCAGGCGGTTCCCTATGAGACATTCCGGGCATCCCATACGGTGGAGGACGCTACGCTGTTCATCGGGACCTACCTGATCCATGTCCGGGGGCTGACGGATGAGCTGTATGAAAAGGCCCAGGAGAGCGCCTCGGATTCCAACCAGATGAATGTGTACTACAAGTCGGAGCTGGCGGGGGGCGCCTGGATGGACATCACGGACGCGGGGGGACTTTCCGACCTTGCGGGGGAGGGGACCGTGGTGGAGGAGTCTGAGCTTTTCCCTCTCTGGGTGACTTGTTATACGGGCGCCGACGGCATCACAAGGGACGCCAGGGACGACCATGTGGTAAATATCTTCAGCGAGCCATCCCCCTACGATCTCTACAACCTGGCGGAACTGGAGCCGATCAAGATTCAGTACAGCAATGCGTTCTCAGCCGAAAGCAAAGGCGTGGACCGGTATTATTATGAGAAGCTGCGGGACTTCTTCAGCCTGGATTTGCAGAATGAGATCACCCAGGAATGCGATATGCAGCTGGCGGGACTGCAGAGCTGCTATGAGAGCCTCCGGGCGCAGGGAAAGGACGAACTGGCGGAGATCGTCAGCACGCTGATGGGCAGGATCGATTCCAGGAGGAGGGCGGAGATCTTCTACAGGCTCTCCCAGATGGACGGCAATGAGCTCAGCGTCCTCCAGGACATCTGCGGCGGCTCCCAGTATTATGGCGAGGACGAGGACGAGACGGAGGAAGAGGGGGAGGAAGGCGAAGAGGGCGAAGAGGACGGGGACGGTGAGGAAGACGGGGATGGCGAGGAAGATGGGGACGATGAGGACAAGGACGAGGAAGCGTCCTATGGGTACGATGACGAGCAGTTCGTGGAGAACAATTCGGTCATAGAGGCCATCGGCACTGCCATCGAGAACTGTCAGGAAAGCTATATCAAGCACAGCGGCAACATGCTGGAGGAGGGCGATACGGTACTGAAGAACGCCGAGCACGCCAAGAGCATGGCTGTGGTGGGGATGGCTCCCCAGGGCTTTGGCGGGGGGATGGAGGCATTGCTCTTAGAGCTTAAGACCCTGTACCACCTGGAGGAGGATGTGGTGGCGGACGCGGACGCGGAGCTTGCCCTGCTGGAGGGGGAGCTGATCGCCCAGGCGGATGCGAAGTATGCCCAGAAGCTTACGGAGGGGGCCTGCAGCGCCTATCAGACCGCAGTCGCAGCTCCTGACAGAAGGAGCCGGAAGCGCTTATCAGACAGCGGCGGCGAACGGTTCCAGCCAGTCAGTGAAAAATCAGGTGCTGGAGGATCAGAAGGCGAAGACCGATGCGGCCAGGCTGGAGCTTCAATATCTGCTGCAGGCCAAGACCAAAAGGCAGCCTGCCGGTCAGGCGGTGGAATTTTCCTATCAGCGGATAGGGCATGCGGAGACGCTGTACGGGCAGCTGCGGGCGGACGACTATCGGTCCAAGGCCAGCGAGAGCATCGACGCCTATATCCTCTGGCTGAAGTCCCTGGCCCGCTCTCTGGAGGAGGGGGACGAGGCCTCCTCGGACATGGAGAAGCTGGAGGAGGAGAAGGCGAGGCTTTTGGAGGAGCAGGCCGGGGCCAGGGACCGGAACGACCTGAGCACGGCGAAGAAATATGAGGCCATGATCGCCCAGGTGGACCGGGAGATCCAGGCGGAGGAGCAAAGGCTCCTGGCCATCCTCTCCAGCGCCTCCGGCTCCGCGGCCCAGAAGGCCAGGGCGGCGAACCAGGCCGGCAGCAGCTCCGTACTGAACCGGATCGGCCAGATTAAGGATGCGGCCCTCCTGGAGATCGCCGAGGGGAATAAGGACAATCAGGAGAGCATCATCAGCAAGCTGGACGCTCTGTCCGCTTTGGGGGCGGAGAGCGCCATCGCGGAGATCCAGGAAAAGCTGCGGGCTTCCGACAATGATTTCAGGGAGGCGGAAAAAGCGGCGGAGCAGGCCATCCTGGACAGCAGGGAGAGCAGCCTCCATGGCAGGTATGGGGGCGGGGAGGCTTCCGGTGCCGGAGGCGGGACTGGAGCCGGGACTGGGACTGGCGCGGGAAGTGGAAGCGGCACAGGAACCGGGTCTGGCGATGGGACTGGTACAGGAGCTGGGACTGGCACGGGAAGCGGCGCAGGAACCGGGTCGGGTGATGGAACTGGCACAGGAAACGAGTCGGGAACTGGCGGCGGAAGCGGGGCTGGCACAGGAAATGGGCCAGGAACCGGGTCTGGCAACGGAACAGGGACTGGCAGCGGAAGCGGCACAGGAAACGAGTCAGGAACCGGAACTGGCACAGGTGCAGGAACCGAATCTGGCAATGGGTCGGGAACCGGCGGCCTGGAGGGCGAGATCTCGGGCATTTCCGCCCTGGAGGCCCTGATAGAGGAGGCCCTGGGAGCGCCCTTTGAAGAGCTGGACGACAGCCGGAAAGCGGCGGCGGTGGCGGCGCTGGACCGCATGGGCCAGGCCGGGAACCAGACGGCGGCCCAGATGGCGCTGACCTGGCTGAATGCCTGCGTCAGTGAGAAGAACAAGTATGTATTCCAGAAGCTGAAAGGGGAGGCAGGCGAGCATCTGGCGCTGGACACCGTCGCCTCCTGCACCGGCTACCGCTATGTGTACAGCGATTCCAGGATGGAGGTGACGCTGTCCAAAAAGCTCTCCGTATACCGCTTCCGTGTGAACCAGGACCAGGTGCAGCTTCTGGACGACATCACAGAGAAGCTGGAGGGGGCCGTAAAACTACAGGGCGACCATCCCTATCTGCTGGAGGCGGACGCCAGGCAGTATTTCAATTGTGAGGCAGAGTATATCCATGGGACAGAGTATGGGATCTGTCTTGGACCAAAAGAGGAGGGCTTCGTGGAAAGCATCATGGAAGCCCTCCGGGAAGGGGGATGGTGATATGGCAGAATATCCGATCATTGCAGATGTGAGTTCTTATATCGTCCGGACCCTGCGCCAGAAGATGTGTCCGGAACCCATACCGTCCCCGAATAATATAGAGATCTCTTCCCCGGCGGACCAGGACGTGGATTACATCCTGGGACTGTATCTGTACGATATCCGGGAAGAGAGCGATGTGACCCAGCAGCCCTTTATCCAGAAGGGCAGGGTACAGCTGCAGAGACCGCCGAGACCATATGGCCTGTACTATATGGTATTTATCAACGGCTCCTCCCAGATGGGACTGAAGGCGCCGGATATACAGAAGATTATTGGCAGGGTGGCGCAGATCGTCAATGACAACAGCTCTGTGCTTCCGAACCAGCTGCAGTCCTGGCTGGACACCCAGGAACCTCCCATTGTACTGTCTCAGGCGAAGATAAGTTTGGAGGAGAAGGTGCGGGTGTGGCAGGCAATCAACAAGCCCTATCAAATCAGTCTGTTCTACAAGGCGGCGCCTGTATTCTTGTCCAGCGAGGTGGTGATCGACACGCCTCGCGTGGTGGATGCCAGTTTCGGTCTGCATCTTACAGGCGGGGAAGGAGGGGAAGCGTAGCGAATGAATGCATCGGTGATTCGTTTCCGGTTGGATCTGTTGGTCAGGCTGATCGACACTACCACCGGCGAATCCGTGGAAGAGAGGGATGTCCGCTTTTTCAGGGACAGAGAGGCAGTCCGCCCTGTTGCAAGGGGAAGCGGCAATTACGCGTTCTTGGACTGCGGACGGACAGACTTTTGTCTGGAGGTCCGGGTGTATGGATTTGAGCCTTTCCGGATGCATGTGCGGTACGAGACACTGGATGAGAACATGCCCGTTATCGAAGCGTTCCTGATTCCGTCAGAGAACGCGCTGGGGAACCGTCCGGTGATCGGCTTTTCCGGAAATCTTCCGGGCATCCAGTCTATACAGGCGGTAAACGTGAACGCGACACATTGCTGTATCAGCGGCTTTGACGAGCGGAAGCGAATCATGAAGCTGTTCGGCATGCACAGGCTGGGCATGGATGGAATCCACTACGGCCTGATCCACCCGGACAGGCAGGATTACGAGCCCTTTGCGGTTCAGAAAGAGATTGCGAAAGACGCGGTGAAGATCGAGCAGCCTTTAAAGGAGCCGTTCTCCGTGAACGCGCCCATCTCCCGGATCATACTCGGGAGCGTGACGTCCGCAGGGGATTATTGTATCCGGGTCCGGGACGACAGAGAGCATCTTCTGCACCTGGTCCGGTATGTGGTGGATGAGGAGGCGAGGTTCCGGCTGGTGGATTTCCGGCATTGCGGATCCGCGCTTTTGTGAGGGGAGGGCCTATGGCAGAGATTGTAGTGACCGGGGCATCGGCAGTGTGCTCCTTTGGAACCGCGCCGGGAACGGTCTGCGGGGGTTCCCAGGCTGCCTGCATGGTGGGGGGAAAGCCAGCGGCGACCATCCAGGACGCCCAGCCGTCCAGCATCACTCCCTTTGGGATGTGCACCTCCCTTGCGAATCCCCAGGTGGCGGCGGCCACAGCGGCCGCTATGGGGGTGCTCACTCCCCAGCCCTGCGCATTGGTGCCCGCGGGCACCTGGGCGCCCATGAAGCCGGGAGTACTGGTCAGCGGGCAGCCCTGCCTTACCAGGGACAGCACGTTGATGTGCGGCAATGGAGGCGGCATGATCAGCATCACCGATCCCGGCCAGGTAATGGCCGTGATATCATAAGAAACTAAAAAACAGCGGAACTTAAAATAAGGAGATAGAAAGATGGCAGAATATTTTACACCTGGAGTATACGTGGAGGAATACGACAATTCCCCCCGGAGCATCGAGGGTGTCGGAACAAGCACCGCCGGTTTCATCGGCTTTGCGGAGAAAGGGCCGACTGTGGGGGCACCGTCCCTTGTGACCAGCTTTAAGAGCTTCACCAGGCAGTTCGGCGGATTCTTAAGCGAGTTCACCTACGGAGAATACCGGTATCTGGCCAACAGCGTGGAGCAGTTCTTCATCAATGGGGGGACCAGGTGCTATGTGTCCCGGGTGATCGCGCCGAATGCCAGGGCGGCCAAGAAGGAGCTGGGAATCCTCTCCATAGAAGCCGCCAACGAGGGAAAATGGGGCAACCGGATCCAGATTTCCATGGGCACGGTGACCAGGCGGAAGATGCAGCTCATCGCCCAGTCGGGCAATGGCTACATCGCCAAGACAGTGGAGGGCTTCCGGGAGGGGGACCTGGTAGTGGCCGGAGGGGAGTACAACCGGATCGCCACCATTTATGACAATAGCGTCACATTCGAGAAGCCATTCGAGAACGATGTGGTGGACACGGGTATCATCCCCAAGACTGTGCTGTACCTGGTGACGGTGGATGTGAGCATCCGCTACAACGATGAGGTGGAGAATTACGGGGAGCTGAGCTTTAACCAGTCATCCCCCAACTACATTGGCTCCAGGCTGGCGGGAAGCGAGCTGGTGAAAGTCACTGTGGGCCAGACGGAGCAGATCGGCAATCCGGTGGAGGAAGTGTTCGGACAGGGCAACCCGGGCGGGATCTTCAATCTGGAGGACGGCTTTGACGGGACGATGAATCTGGTGACGCCCGCCACCTTTATCGGCACGGACGCAGGCCCGGGCAAGCGCACGGGAATCCAGTCTTTCCTGGAGAACAGCACGGTGAGCATGATGGCCATTCCGGGCATCACGGATCCGGAGGTAATCGTGGCCCTGATCGCCCACTGCGAGAGCTTGAAGAGCCGCATCGCGGTCTTTGACATGCCTGGGGATCTGTACAAGACCAAGGACTTGATCGAATACCGCAATATCATCGACTCCACTTACGGCGCCATGTACCATCCCTGGATCCAGGTCTTCGACCGGTCTTCCAACAAGACCGATTACATACCGCCCTCGGGGGCAGTGCTGGGCGTGTACTCCAGGACCGACATCAACAGGGGAGTCCACAAGGCGCCCGCCAATGAGATCGTGTTCTGCACCGGCCTGAAGGTGAACTACACCAAAGCGGAGCAGGACATCCTCAATCCGGAGGGCGTGAACCTGATCCGGGCCATCCCCGGACAGGGCATCCGCGTGTGGGGCGCGAGGACGGCCAGCAGCAACAGCGCGTTCAAATATGTCAATGTGAGGAGGCTCTTCATCTACGTGGAGGAGAGCATCAAGGCCAATACCAACTGGGTGGTCTTCGAGCCCAACGACACGGCGCTGTGGCAGAGGGTCAGCCTGACGATCTCCTCTTTCCTGGACAGCATGTGGAGGACTGGGATGCTGGCAGGCTCCACGCCCAGCGAGGGATATTTCGTGGAGATCGGCCCGTCCACCATGACCAGGGACGATATCATGAACGGCAGGCTGATCTGCAATATCGGCATCGCGCCGTCCAGGCCGGCTGAGTTCGTGATCTTCCGGGTGACGCAGCACACGGCGGAGTCCGGGGGCGGCACAGAGGCCGAGGGGCGCCCCGCGGCAGAACTATAGCTACCTGACGGCGAAAGAGCCGGTGATGCTATGAAATCAAAAGAATTGCGATAAAGGAGAGATGAAAGATGGCGACGTATGAGAACAGTAAGGGTCTTGCCTATCCTTTGACTAAAATGAATTTCCTGGTGACCGTGGACGGGGTATCGGGAACAGCGGCGTTCAGCGAGGTGACAGGGGTTGAGGCCACCGTGGACGTGATCGAGTTCCGCCAGGGCAATGCCAACAGCCTGGCTCCGGTGAAGATTCCGGGACTGGTGAAGCACGGGAATGTGACGCTGAAGATGGGATACACCCTGGACAGCGCTTTCAAGACCTGGGTGCAGGAGTGCGTCAGCGAGGTGAGAGGCGAGATCCCCCGCAACAATGTGCAGATCGAGATGATCGACATCAACGGAGGCGCCCCCCAGACGCTGGCCACGGCCATCACGGGAACCAGGGTGTGGGTCCTGACCAATGCCTGGGTGACCAAGTACAATGCGCCTGACCTGGACGCAAAGACCAGCGATGTGGCGATCGAGAGCGTGGAGATCGCTTATGAGGAGCTGGTGATTCCCAACTAATCTGGTGCATCCGGCCGGGCCGGACGGAAATTTGAAAGAAAAGTAAGCCTGTATGTCCGGATGCCCGCCATGGGCATCTGGGCGTATGGAATATGGAGGAGGTAGGGGATGGAGACCGTATATGATTTTACGCTTCCCAGGGGATATCTGGACAGCGCCGGAGAGCTTCACAGAAAGGGCAAGATGCGGCTGGCCACGGCGGGAGATGAGATCAGCGCCACCAGGGATCCGCGGGTGCTGAGCAATCCCTCTTACCTGACCATCGTGGTGCTGGGAAAGGTAGTGACCCAGCTGGAGGGCGTGGAGATGGTGACGGCCAACCTGATCGAGAAGCTGTTCACGGCAGACCTGGCCTTTCTGCAGGATATGTACCAGCGGATCAATGACATCGAGCCGCCCATGATGGAGACGGTCTGTCCCGACTGCGGGAAGGTGTACAAGGTGCCGCTAAATTTTACAACAGGGGGATGAAGCTGTATCCGGAGGAGGAGCTTTATCGGGAGATGGCATTCATCTCCTACTATTTCCACTGGAGCAGCGAGGAGGTCATGGCGCTGGACCACATGGCCCGCAGGAGATGGTGCAGCGAGATATCCACGATCAACAAGAGTCTGTCCCCCGAAAAGAAGTCCAAGGAGAAGAGCATTCTGGACATGAAACCCACGCGTTAGACAAAGAGAGGTTGACAGGTTATGGCATTGGCGCAGGCGAATTCCGGCAATATACTGGTCCGGAACTATGGGAACAATCCGGCGGTGAACTTTAACTTCCTGCTCCGGGTGGAGGGGATCTACGATCTGCCCTGCAGGTCCGTGCATGTGTTCCAGAAGGAGAACGAGTACGAGCTGATTCAGGAGGGCGGGCTCAACGACTATGTCCACATGCGCCGCAAGCCCATATCCAAGCCCTTTACCTTTCAGGTGGAACGGTATGTGGGGACGGATATCCTGGACCCGCTGGCCAATGGGACGGACCTGGCCCTGCCGGTGATCCTGATGGTGAACCGCTATCGGATCTACGGGGATTTCCTCCCGGTGCGCATGTATGTCTTTACCGGATGTACGGTGATGGCGAAGGAGTATGGGGAGCTGAACGCGGAGAAGGGGGGACTGCTGGTAGAGACCACCACCATCGCCTACAGGGAGCTGGTGTGCATGGAGAATGTGGCGGGGAGCTTCCTCATGGAGGATCCCTGGAAATTCGACAGCACCAGCAAGGCGGGCAACGGCAATCAGTCCGCCAACCGTTCCCGGGACGAGGACTCTGCCGCCCAGATGGAGGAGCGGGCGAAGAGATGGATGTTCGCGGGGGGAGACAGCGCCCTGAAGGTGCAGAGGGTAGGGGGGCCTCCTGGGGAGGAGCAGAACGCCCAGCCGGATTTCCGGGGGATGAACGGCAGCACCACGGACAGCGCTCATGCCCAGAGGGAGATCCGGAAGGCCCAGATGGAAAATAAGGCCCACAGATGGAGCTTCCACAAGAATGAGGAGGGGGCTTCCGCGGATGGAGCAGGGGCATCGCCGGATTTCCTGGGCTCCCATGGAAGCACTACGGAGAGCGCTTACGCAAAGAAGGAAATACGGAAAAGCGCTATGGAGGAAAAAGCGAAGAAGTGGAGCTTCGGCGCGGGAGAGGGAGACGGGGACGGAGCGGCGCCGGGCTTCCAGGGCTCTAACGGAAGCACTACGAACAGCAACTACGCCCAGAGCGAGATGCGCAAGGCCGCCATGGAGGAAAAAGCTGTAAAGTGGAGCTTTGATGCAGGAGAGGGAGGAGAGGACGGCGCATCGCCTGGCTTCCAGGGCTCCAACGGAAGCACCACGACCAGCAGCTACGCTCAGAACGAGATGCGCAAGGCCGCCATGGAGGAACGGGCACAGAGATGGCCCCCTAAGCGCAGCGCGGTGGACACAGCCAGATTCCTCGCCGCCCAAAAGACGGATGCGCAGGATTCCTGAACATGCATGATAGAGGGGGATGATGATAGATGCTGACTTTGAAGGCGCCGCTGGAACTGAAATGCAATCCTGCCATGATTTCCTCCCACGAAGCATTTTATCATAGGATCACTGGAAATTACGGACTACTGTCCTCGGGAATCAATAGGGAAGATCTCCTCCATGTAGTCACCGCCCCTCTGGAGCTTTATCTGGAGGAGGGAGGGGGCATCCAGATTGCTGAGAACACCCGCATCCAGAACAGCCAGGAGACCAAGCTGGAGATCATCAACAATTTCCTCAACCGGATTGCGGTGATGGAGGAGGCGAACCTCACCTATCAGGACCGCGTCTTCATCACCGATGTGCTGAACAAGCTGGGCATCCGGGAGGTGGAGCGCTTCATGGGGGAGGTATTCCGCCTGAAGCAGGAGACCCGTACCACGGAGCGGCTGATCAGCCTCTACTGGAACCATCTGGAGGAGCTGAAAGACCGGGTGGAGGCCTATCACAGCCGGGAGAGGGAACGGCAGACCGTAGAGGAAAGGACGGTAGACGGACAGGAAAGGATTGCCCTCTATCAGGAGATTCTGGATCGTCTGCAGACAGGCGCCATCTATCAGATCCAGAACAATTTCCAGCTAAGCCACAGCGGGAACAGCCGCTACGTCACAAGGCAGGAGCTTCAGGTCAGCGAGCAGAAGCGGGTGGCAGTCCAGATCCTGCTGCAGAAGCTACGCCAGGAGGTGCGGGGGGAGGCCTTGCCCTTAGTGTACCGCCATGAGGACGGGTATCGTCAGTCAGAGCCGGAGGAGGAAAGCGCCATAGAGGCATGGGTGGGCAGCCAGATCTCTTCCTCGGTGCTGCTGAACCTGATTGACAATCTGTACCTGAGCCTTTTTGAGCGCCAGCAGCACCGGGCCGATCTATGGCTGTCCATGGAGGATGCCCTGTACCAGTCGGCGGAAAATACCCTCTATCGGCTCAAGACCGGATTCCATGCCCAGTGGCAGGTTGCCAACAGACAGAACCTGTGGAACATCCGCCAGCAGCAGTTGAAAGGAATGGAGATTCATCTGGCCCAGGCCCTCCTGGAGGCGGGATGGGAGGCACAGGAGCGCTTTACCCTGCTCTGGAATCAGTACGGGGAACAGACCTGGCAGCTTTTGGAGGATGGACACAGAAGCGCCGAAATCGCCTATGGGGAGGGCGGGGACGCTTCCCGGGAGGAGCTTCTTCCGGGAATGCCGGAGAGGGAAAAGGCGGATGGGGAGCCCATGCCCCATCCTGCCCAAAGCGGCGGGAAAGGGGCGGAGGCGGGGGGAGATTCCAGGATTGATGCCCCGGAACGGGCAAAAGGGACAGAACAGCCCAGGGGCAGAGCGCTTTCAAAGAAGCGGGAAGAGGAGCTGGCGAAAGCCGCCGGGCATGGGAAGAGGCAGCGCCAGGAGCAGGAGAGCGGCGCAGGCGCAGAGCGGGCGAAAGCGGAGATCCATTTCCTGCCAGGGGAAGCCGCCATCCGGGAAGAGCTGCCGCCAGGGCAGCCCGTCAGGGAGCTGATCCGCCTGGCCCAGGAGAGCCGGGAGCAGTTCTACCGGGTGGCGCAGCAGTATCTGTCGGCGTCCCGCCTGGAATACCGGGAAAGCATGGAGACGTTCCGGATCCGGGAAGATTCCGGGCTGTTGGAACAGATTACGGAAAGGCTTGGGGACGCCCAGTCCCCGCAGGAGATGCCTGGGGAGAAAGACAGGGAACTGGCCCAGGCCGCCGAGACAGTGCTTTTGAGATGGCAGCCAGGGGAGCAGGAACAGTTCTTACAGGGGAAAAGGGCGGAAGCCTCCCGGGCAGAAGAACCCGGAAACAGAATGGCCCAAACCCCCAGGGAGGCCACAGGACAGGAAGCTTCGAGAGAGTCCGTGGAGCGATTTTCTCCCCAGGAAGCGGAGAGCGCGCAGGCCATGGAGATCCTGCACAGGATCGAGGCGCAGGAGAACCATTTTTATCACCCGGAGGAGGGTTCTCTGCCAGGCGGGACATCCAAGGAGGAATCCGCGGAGGCGCTGGAGCAGCAGATCCGCCAGATCAACCAGCAGAATCTGGAGCGGCTGGAGCGCTTCCGGGAAATGCAAAAGGAATTGGCGCCCGGCCCCGGGAGAAGGCCCGCCGCCCAAAGGGACATGCGAAGGGACAGCCTAAAGGCCCTGCAGGACCCCCAGGGCCTGCTGCGGGAATACGAGGAGGAACGGCGCAGGGCCGCCCAGGAGGAACAGGGCCGCGCCCAAAAGCTGATGGAGCTTCTGCCAGTGCAGACCCGGAGGGTCTACGAGAGGCTGGAGGAGTATCTGGGGGCGCAGAGGGACGGCGCTCCCCAGGGGCCCCAGGCGCAGGGCGCGGTGAGGATGCTGCTCAGGGATATCCGCCAGGCCCAGACTGTGCACCGGGAGACGGAACAGACCCGGGAGGAGGAGCTTCGCCGGATACAGGAGAGCTCCGAGACCGTGCTGGAGAGATGGGGGGAGGCGGCCTCCTCCGAGGCGGAAGCCGTTCGCACCCTCCGGCAGGAACAGGAGAAGAGCCGGATCGCCCTGTTCCATAAATCCACCCAGCAACAGATCGACCAGGAGATGCTGGAATCTCTCATGGAGCAGAACCGCACCACCCAGGGGAAGCGCCTGGTGGACCATGAGGAGGTACAGGACCGTCAGACAGTGAGCCGGACCGTGCACCAGCAGACCCAACAGGTGGTGAACAGGGAGACCGAGGATATCACCGAGATGATCCAGAAAGGGGTCCGGCAGCAGATGGGAGAACTTTCGGAACAGATCTACAGCAGGCTGGAGAAGCGTCTGCAGAATGAGAAGAAGCGTAGAGGTTATTAAGATATGAATGCAGTGATACAGGACGCAGTGAGCAGTTTGACCGGCAATCTTCCCAAAGCCATCCTCTGCGTCAGGGACTTGTCCCAGGCCCAGGGCGGGGAGAAGGGGGACGCGGCGAAGAAAGCATCCGACCTCCAGAAGCGGCTTCTGAAGAGTACCGAGGACGCCCTGAACGGCCTGCTGGAAGATAACCGCGGGGGAAGCCAGACGTTCCGCTCCCTCACAGGCAAAAATGGCGCTATGGCGGGAAGCGGCTATCTGGCCCTGGAGGTCCAGTATAATCCCTCCTCCATCAGCATGAGCACCCAGGCGGGCAAGCAGGTCCAGTACTCCGGCGGAAGCCTGGGGCAGGGCGGCGCCAACCAGATCACCCAGATCGTGCAGCCCGTGTCCACCACCATGAGCTTCCAGCTGGTCTTTGACGACATGAATCCCCAGGACGCCTTTGTGCTGGAGAACATGGCCCCTACGGCGGGGAACCTGGTCTCCGGGACGGCGGACGTGGCCAGGAAGGTGAGAGGCGCCTACTCCGTCCAGGCCCAGATGGACGGGCTCATGTCCCTTTTGACCCAGCCTGTGACCAGGAAGGTGATCTTCTACTGGGCGAAGATGTGCTTTCAGGGGGAGCTGGTCAGCGTGTCAAGCCGCTATACCATGTTCAACAAGGACGGAAATCCCATCCGGGGCATGGTGGACCTGACCATTCGCCAGGGAGAGGAGTCCGGCTTTGACGTGGCTTACTGGGACGAGGCTTTCACCAGGACGTTCGGAGACCCTGGGACAGACCAGATAAGCGGGAAAATGGGAATGGCCACGAAAGCCATGCAAAACAATCTGTTGAATATCCATCTGTAGGAGGCGCTTATGGATGCCACATCCATTTTGAAAAATGCCGCTCAGAGCGCGGTGGGGCAAATCGAGAAAGCCATGATAGAGATCATCGACGAGAGGGGCGGGGAGACGTCCCTGGAGGGGCCCGTGTCCATGGGCGGCGGCTCCCTGGCGGCAGGCCTGTCCGCCATACCCGGAGGCCTGGAGGGGTTCAGGGATGCCGCCTCCTCCGCGCTGAAGGCAGGCGTCTCGGCCGTGGGAGCGGCTGCGGCCTCCTACCTGGGCGGGCCCACCAGGAAATGCTTCTATGTGCAGTTCAATCCAAGCGAGCTGTCCCTGTCCGGCTACGGAGGCGGACAGGTGGCCAAGACGGTCTTTTCCGACCAGGGCGGCAAGATCAAATATGAGTCGGCGGCAGTGCACATCACGCTGAACGTGAAGCTGGTTTTTGACAAGGTGGATCCCCTGGAGGCTTTTATGTCGGATAAGCTCAGCGCATCCACCACGGCAATGGCCCAGGGCGCCGTCAGGAGCGCGCGCAGGGCTGTGGGCAAAAAGGATGACTCCGTGCAGAAGGAGGTGGAGGGGTTCATGGCCGCCCTGCGCTCCCAGCGCACCAGGCGCATCATTTTCCACTGGGGGACCATGCATTATCCCGGGGTCCTGAACCGGGTGTCCTCCCAGTACACCATGTTCAATGTGAACGGGCAGCCCATCCGGGCGGTGGTATCCCTTTCTCTGGTCTGCGCGGACGAGGAGGTCTCGCCAGGGGACATGGGCATCTGGCAGCAGCACTATGAGGAGGCGTTCCAGGGGAAGGACCGCAGCTATGTGAAGGCGGCACAGAAAGCGGGAAATCTGCTGAATTTCAATCTGTAGGAAGGCGCGGGCTATGGCGGCATATACTTACCAGGAGCTGAAGAAAAAATATGAGGATTTTTCCTACCCGCTGGTCCATGTCCAGATCGGCGGAAAGGATTTCTCCCAAAATAAGTTCGGGTTTCAGATCTCCGATGTGGAAGTGGAGATGACCAGCGGGTTCGAGGCAGCCATGGCCACTTTCTGGATCTACAACTGCTATGACAAGATTGCCTGCGCGTTCGAGTTCGACAGCCTGAAGAAATATGTGTGCATGGGTTCCGCCGTGATCCTGAGCATGGGCTACGGCACCCGGGTCAGGGAGATCTTCCGGGGCTTTATCTCCCGGGTGAATTTCGTGTTCCGCCAGGAGGAGATTCCCGGGGTGGAGATTACGGCCATGGACATCAAGGGCATCATGATGGCGGGGAATTATTCCAGGCAGCTAAAGGCCACCTGCTATTCCGACAGCGTGAAGGAGATCCTGGGCAGGACGGCCTATGTGAGGCTGGAGTCCAGTGAGATCGTCACCAGACAGGAGATTTCGGACACCCCGGACAAGAGACAGGGGGCGCCCGGGGGAGGGGAATCGGCCAGCGACCGGACCATGGAGATGGTCTGCGAGAGCGATTACGAATTCGTGGTCAAGGCGGCCAAGAAATACAATTATGAATTCTTCTCCGTGGGAGGGACGGTGTACTTCCGGAAGGCCAAGAGCAATCAGGAGCTGTTGATGGAGGCGGCCCCGGGGGACGGGCTGAGAAGCTATGAGATCGGGTATGATTTCACCGGAATCGTGGAGAAGGTGGAGGTCCGGGGGATGGACGCCGGGAAGTCCAAGCTGATCAAGGCCTCCAAGAAGATGCAGAACAAGCTTTCCCAGGGAAACAAGGCGAAGCCCCTGATCAAGGATTCCCAGAAGGTGTACATCGACCCCACCGTCACCTCCAAGGAGGAGGCGGGGTATCGGGCGGATTATCTGGCGGAGGACATCTCCTACAGGCTGGGCACGCTGGAGGCGGAATTCATCGGGCTTCCGGAGCTGACGCCAGGCAGGTTCTTAAAAGTCAAGGGGCTTGGGACTGCCGTATCGAATACTTTTTATCTGGTGACGGTGCGCCACATCATGGACGAGAGGGGCTATATCACCAAGGTCACCGGGAAAGCGGCAGGCATGGAAAATGAAGAAGGGCATTCATAGGAAAGGGCGTAAGGGATGGGACTGTACGATGTGATCGACGATATTGCAGAGAAGCAGGTGATGAAGACCGACACCGGGGACAACCGGATTCTGGGGGTGGTCATCGGGCAGATTGTGAAGAATTATGACAAGGATATGCCGGGCCGGGTCTGCGTGGCCGTGCCGGTGCGGGACCAGAGCGCCAACGAGCTGCAGTGGGTGAGGGTGGCCATGCCCTCGGGGGGCTCGGGCTGGGGGCATTATTTCCTGCCGGAGGCCGGGGATCAGGTGCTCCTGGCATTTGAGCAGGGAAACATCGAAAAGCCCTATGTGATCGGCTGCATCCCCAAGGACAGCGACCAGATCCTGAAAAAGTCCGTGGACGAGGACAATCAGTACAAGAAGATCGTCACCCGCAACGGCAATACCCTCTATTTCGAGGACAACAAGGAGGGGGACGGGGAAAAGGACAAGATCCGCATCCTCACGGCGCAGGGCGGCCACCGGATTGAGCTGGACAATGAGAAGAAGATGATATTGCTGTCGGACCAAGACGGATCCAACCTGATCCGGATGAAGACAGAGGACGGCCAGATGGAGATCACGGCCCAGAAGAAGCTGACCATCAAGGTGGGGGACAATATCGAGCTGATTTTGAACGGCAGCAATGGAGCGGTCTCCCTGAAAGCGTCCAAGATTAATATCGAGGCCAGCGGCAACATGGACGTGAAGTCCAACAGCGCCATGAAGCTCCAGGCCGGGAACCTGTCCGTGGAGGCCAACGCGTCGCTGAAGTTGAGCAGCAACGGCCCCGCCAGCCTGGCGGGGACGCCCATCAAGCTGGGATAGGAGTGAGGAAGAATGCCAGAAAGAAGTTTTTTAGGAACGGGGATGAAATTCCCCCCGCAGATCAACCCGGCCACGGGACGCTTCGCCGTCTCGTCGGAGGAGGAGAGCGTGAAGGAATCGGTGTACCTGATTCTGATGACCCAGAAGACGGAGCGGTTCTTAAGGCCCCAGTTCGGCAGCGACCTGATGTCCTACACCTTTATGGACATCAACATCACCTCCGTCAACATGATGGTCCGCTCCCTGACGGAACAGATCCTGTCCAATGAGCCCAGGATACAGAGCGTGACGATCACCACGGACGAACAGGTCAGGGAGGGCTGCCTTTTGGTGAACATCGACTATGTGATCAAAAGCAGCCAGGAGGAGGACCGCCTGACCGTTCCCTTTTATCTGAATGCAGCACCTGAGGAAGAGGCCTATGAACCAGAATTATATGAAACCGAACCGTTTGAATGAATGGAAGATCGACAGCCGGACCGCCGTGGACATAGAGGAGCGCATCGGGGAACTGGCCGCGGCGTATGTGCCGGAATGGCATTTTGACAGGGAGGATCCGGACATCGGCTCCGTGATCGCGAAGCTGTTCGCGGGACAGATGGAAAACAATATCGGCCGCTGTAACCAGGTGCTGAACCGATACCACACGGAGTTCGTGAATTTCCTGGGGATCTCCCTGCTTCCGGCAAAGCCCGCCAGCGCCACGGTGCTCCTGGGGCTGGTACAGGACACCATACCGGGGGTGGAGGTGCCTAAGGGGACCAAGTTCCTGGCGGACACAGAAGAAGGGGAGGAGCAGATCGTATTCGAGACCACCCACAATCTGTATGTGACCAGCGCTACCCTGGACTATGCCTTTCTGACCCTGGAGGGGGACGGCAGCATCCTGCCTTTGAAGGGCAGGATGGAGGGGCCCAGGATTCTGGAGGAGGCTCCGGCCCAGGAGGAAGAGATTTCCGCCCAGGAGGGGGATGAGGGCGGGCTCCATGGGTTCCGGCTGTTCGGACACAGCCCGGACCTATGCTCCATCCACCGGAATGCCCTCCTGCTCTACCATCCGGCGGCCCTGGACGTGGAGGACAATCCAATCTATCTGAAGATCACGGGCAACGCGCCGCTCCTGGAGAGGATTCGGGAGGGGGCCTATGGGTTCTGGTATTATGCCCAGGAGGGGCTTGAGCCAGTGGAATCGGTGGAGGTGCTGCCGGATGGGGAGACGGTGGTGCTGAAAAAGGAGAAGAAGAACGCCGGCGTGGAGATGGAGGGGAGCAGGTCGAGCCTACTGGTGATGAAGGCCCTTGAGCCGGTGGCGGAGAACCAGGAGGTGACGGGCATCCGGGTATCCTCCCAGGGCCAGCCCCTCCCTGCGGACTTTGTCAACAATGGGGGCACGGATTTCGATGTGGACGCCTTTGAGCCTTTCGGGGATACATTGTCCCTGTTCCAGGAATGCTACCTGGGGCATGACGATTATTTCGCCAAAGCGGGGGCGGTGGTGGAGATCTCCATGGAGGTGTCCTACCGGGAGCACAGAATCCTGGACCGTGTGCCGGGGGAGGATGAGAGCCTGAAGATCATCAAGCGCAAGCCCCGGGTGATATGGGTGGATTCGGCGGCGGACGCAAGGGCGGAGGAGATCTCCCTGGAATACTTCAACGGACTGGGCTGGAAAAAGCTTGTGTGCATGCAGGAGGTGTCGGGCCTGTTCATGGGCGACCAAAAAGGGAAGATCACGTTTTCCTTTGTCTGCCCCCAGGACTGGCAGGGGACGGAGGCTGGGGCCTATCACGGAAGATGCATCCGGATCAGGCTCTTAAAATCCGACAACTGCTATATGCGCCCCTGCGTCCACCATTATCCCCATGTAGAGCGCCTGCGGGTGTCGTTCTCCTATGAGGGGCATTACATGGAACCCCAATCCCTTGTGTCCATCGCCGGGACCAGGAGGATCGACCTGACCAGAAAGGTGAAAGAGGGCCGGGGGTTCCCCGCGTTCTCCAGAGGGGAATACGGGGAGGACGCGCTGTATCTGGGATTTCAGAGGAAGGTGGAATCAGGCCCCATAAGCCTCCTGTTTAGGATCGAAGAGGGAATCCGGTTCGAGGGAGTGCAGTGCAAGTTCGAGTACAGCACGAAGAAGGGCTTCCGCCAGATGAAGGTGCTGGACCACACGGGAGATTTCTCCCGGTCGGGAACCGTTCTCTTCATGCCCCAGGCGGATATGCAGGCTGTGGTTTTGGAGGGAAAGAGGGCGTACTGGATCCGGATCAGCCGGCTGCATGGAGAGCCCGAGAGGAGAGAGGACACTTTGCCTTTGATCCGGGACATCTGCCTGAACGCGGTCCAGGCCGCCAATGTGGAGACCCGGGAGGAAGAGGACTATTATCTGGAGGAGATCAGGCCGGACCTTTCGGTGCCCCTGGGCGTGCCGGACATTCTGGACGTGGAGCTTTGGGTCAACGAGCGGGGGGAACACACCAAGGCCCGGATGCAGCAGATGCTCGCAGACCATCCGGAGTCCGTGCGGGCGGAGTACGATTACATGGGGAATCTGTCCTCTTTCTATGTGAGATGGCAGGAGACCGACCAGTTCCAGGAGGCGCCGCCCTGGCGCAGCTACAGGCTGGACCGCATGAACAGCCTTTTGGTCTTCGGGGACGGAATCCATACAGGTCTTCCCACGGTGCAGGACGATGTGGCGTTCAAGGCGCGGATCCGGTGCTGCAATGGGGAGAGAGGGAACGTGGGCCCCGGGCGGATCCACGAGACTCTGGGCAATCTGATGTTCGTGGACAGCATCCAGAACCCGGTAAAGGCCTACGGGGGAAGCAGCATCGAGAGCATGGAAAAGGCGCTGCAGCGGGGGGCGAACATCCTGAAATCCCGAAGAAGGCTGATCTCCGCGGACGACTATGTACAGGAGATCCTGAACTTCTCCGATGCCATCCACAAGGTCCGCTGCGTGGCCGGCAGGACCATAGACGGCGGCTTCCAGGACAATGCCCTGACCTTTTGCCTGCTGTTGAAGGATTTTGAGGAGGGCTCCTATTCTTTCTATAATGTGGCGGGGATGCTGAAAAAGCACTTGCTGGACAACTGCGAGCTGACCATCGCGCCCGAGGACCTGTGGGTGGTGGAACCTGTGTTCGCCCGGGTCTGTGTGGATATCTGGGTGGAGGTGATGCACATGGACGATGGGTTCGAGGTGCAGAATCTCCTCACCGACACGCTGACGGAGTACCTAAGTCCCCTCAGAGGCCAGCAGGGCCAGGGGTGGGAGATCGGCGTCCTGCCAAGGCGCTCCCAGATTCTGATGAAGCTGAATGTGTTGAAGAGCAAGGCCCTGATACGCAGGCTGGTGGTGACGGTCCGGTACACGGACCAGACGGGCGCCCATGAAGTGGATCTAAACGATATGGAGGAGAATCCTTATATGGTCTGTTGCAGCGGGAGCCATCGCGTGATAACGGCAGGACGCTGACTGCCGGATCGAGGGAATATTGCCAGGGAGGTACGGTATGCTGAAGGACGCATATGAGGAGGACAAGACATACGAAGAGATGCTGGCGGAGGCGCTGATGCAGATTCCCCTGTATTCGGAGGAATGGACCAACCACAACCCCTCGGACCCGGGGATCACGATCCTGGAGAACCTGACAGCCTTTGAGGCGCTGCAGCAGAGCCGGATCCATGAGGTCACGCCGGCGGTGGTCAGGATGCTTCTGAAGCTCACGGGCTTTGAGGCCAGGAAGGGGCGGTGCGCCAGGATGCTTCTGTCCGCCGGGGGGATAAGGGGGGAGGAGGTCTTGCTGCCCGCCAACCAGCAGTTTTGGCTGGGGGATCTGTGTTACGAGACCAACCGGGGCATCCGGCTCTTTCCCTGTCATCTCACCGGGGCCTATCAGGTCCGGCAGGGCCGGATGCAGGACATCTCTTATCTTCTGGACAGGGAGGTGCGGGTGCCGGCCTGTGTCTTCGGCCAGGAGCCGAAAGCCGGGGACTGCCTGTATCTTGCGGCGGACGCGCTGCCGCCTCCCGGGGAGGAGCTGATCTTCCGCGTCAGGGTGGCGGACCGGCACGGCAGGAATCCGTTCGGGGAGCGGGGGGACAGCACCTTTGCCCAGCTTCGGTGGGAATGCCATACCGGGCAGGGGTTCGTGAGGATGCATGTGCGGGACGAGACCGGAGGGCTGCTGGTCAGTGGGGAGGTGAGGATGCGCCTGCCGGAGGCGCCGGCCCTTGCCTGTCCGGAGGCGCCGGAGGGGATGTATGCCATCCGGGCCGTCCTGGAGCGGGCGGATTACGATGTGGCCCCTAAGCTGGTCCAGATAGACGGCTTCCTCTTTGAGGTGTGGCAGAAGGAGACGCTGTCCGCCTGCTATACGTTCAACAGGGTGGTCTCGGCCAGCCTGCCCAGGCGCCTTTTGGGGGACGGATATGTGACTGTGTTCTGCAAGGAAGAGAAGGGCGCGTCCTATCGGAAATACGAGCCCTGCCATATCCCGGGGAAGAAGGGGAGGTTCTTCGAGACCAGGGAGGATGGGGAAGGCCTGGTGACCTGGTTCTTCGACAGGCGCAGGTTCGGCTACGGGCCTGCCAAGGTGAAGAACGCGATCAAGATCGTGGTGTATCAGGAAAGCATGATGCGCCAGTATGCCCTGGGAGCCGTGCTGGGGTACGACCACCAGACGATCCGCCTGCCCATGGGAAATCTGGTGCCGGAATCTTTCTGCGTCATCGCCGAGAGGAAGGATGAGAGGGGAGAGCCGATCTATGATTTTGTCAGGCCGGGGCGTTACGGGGATAAGGACTTAAGCTATGACCTGTATGAGGACCAGGGAGTTCTGCGCATCGAGGACGCGGGGGATTACATCGGGGCCCGGCTGTATGTGGGAGGCTTCGCCGTCACCAGGGGAGCGGAGGGGAATATCAGGGAGGGCAATACGCTGACCGGGGTGGGGATCGCCCCGAAGCTGAGCTTCCACAATCCCGGCCCGGGGACGGGAGGCTGCAGCCGGGAGACGCCGGAGGAAGTGAAGAAGCGGTTCCTGGCAGATCTGAAGAGACCTTTCGTGGCGGTGACGGCGGGGGATTATGAGCGGCTGGTGATGGAGACGCCCAGGCTCTGCATCCGGAAGGTGCGGGCGTACATGAGCGGGAACGGCAACCTGGTGCGGATCGCGGTGATGCCCGGGACAGATGAGGCGTTCCCGGGGCTGTCGGAGGTATACCGCCAGGCTATCCGGAGGCAATTGGAGGAGAGGAAGCTCCTCACCACCCGGATCGAGATCCTGCCGCCGGTGTATGCGCCCATTGACGTCCAGGGCACGGTGTATGTGAAGCGCCAGTATGAGAACAGCCTGGAGCAGATCGAGGGGGCCATCCGGAAGTTCCTGGACTCCGTCCATTCGGAGCGGAACTTTGGGGAGATCCTGAGGTTCGATGAGATCTTTCAGGAAATCGAGTCCCTGGACTGTGTGGAATTCGTCTATGAGCTGTCCCTGTACCCGCGCAATTCCAGCTTGGCGAAGCTGGTGGAGGCGGACATCGTGCCGGAGGAGAACTGTCTTTGCTATGCGGGGAGCATCCGGATACAGATGGGGTAGAGATATCATGAAGTAAAGTCAGGAGGTGAGATGACAGTGGCAGGCGCATCATATTCCATAAACCATAATCGGATACGGAGAGGGCTGTATCCGGGGTTTGAGCTGAAGGAGGACGGCACCCTGATCCTGGATCCCAGGGAAGGGATACATATGCTGTATCTTCGGGCCATCGACGCCGGGGAGGAGAAGGCCTCCTGGGGGAGGCTGCGCTTCCAGGTATCCTGCTCCGAGGACATGGTGTATTATCTCTATGCGGCGGCTTTCGACCAGGACTCTTTCTACCGCAGGCAGCAGCCTGTGCCGATTGAGGATTTCCTGTGCGACGCCCAGGAGTCCCGGGCCATCAAGCGGCAGTTCCTGCAGGAGGCGGGCTTTGCCAGATATACCAGCCAGAAGGACATCCTGCTGTATGAGCTCCAGGGAAGGTATCTCTATCTGGTGCTGGAAGTGCAGGGAGAGGGGCAGTTCTCCATGAGGGGGATGCGGGTAGACAGGCAGGGGGATCCCTTTATGAACACCTTTCCGGAGGTCTACCGGGAGCGGGGCAGCTTCTTCCACCGCTATCTGTCGGTATTCTCCAGTATCTATGAGGATTTCCAGGAGGAGATCGAGGAGCTTCCAAGGCTCCTGGACTTGGATACCTGTCCTGCGTTCCTGCTCCCGGTGTACGCCTCCTGGCTGGGGCTGGCGGTGGGGGACAATTTCCTGGAGGAGCCGGTGCTGCGGACGCTGGTGAAGGAGGCCTTTTCCCTGAACCGGATAAAGGGGACCAAAGCGGCGCTGCTGCGGATCGCCCGGATCGTGCTGGGGGAGGACGTGGTGGTGCTGGAGCGGAACGTGATGGGGGCTTATATCGAGAAGGAAGAGGTTCCGCAGATGAACCGGCTGTACGGCAGGACGGCCCAGGATGTGACGATTCTGGTGGGCAGGCCGCTGACGGAGGTGAAGAGGTCGCAGCTTCTCTTCCTCCTGGAGCAGTTCAGCCCTGTCCGGGCCAGGCTGCATGTGGTCTGCCTGAAGAGGGCCTGCGTCCTGGATTCCTATTCCTATCTGGACTGGAACGCCATGGTTCCCTGGCAGGGACAGGGGAGGCTGGACAGGGAGCAGGAGATGGACGGGGCGGTGTGCCTGGGATGATATTTATGGAACTGGAAACAGCATCTGCCGCTACAGTGCCCAGAACAATGACTGGCTGTGCATTTGAGACGGGCATTGTTCTGCAGGAAATGGTACTGTAGCGGCGGATGCGGAACTGGAATAAGGAGAATGCTATGACGATTGCAGAGACGAGAAGAGAAGGTATGGTGCAGCTTGACGTGGAGGGAAGGGTGGATACCAACACCAGCCCGGAGCTGCAGAAGAAGATTCTGCAGGCATTTCAGAAGGGAAGTACAGTGACCCTGAACCTGGAGGCGGTGGATTATGTCTCCAGCTCGGGGCTGCGGGCGCTTCTGATCGGACAGAAGACAGCCAGCTCCAAGGGCGGCTCCATGAAGCTGATCAATGTGCGGGATTCCGTGCGGAAAGTGTTCGACATGACCGGATTCTCCCAGATGCTGACCATTGAATGACGATATGATTCAGTTCGCGCATGTGACAAAGTGCTATGAAGGCGAGAAGGAACCGGTTCTTGAGGACTTCAGCGTTGTAATCGAGGACGGGGAGTTCATCCTCCTGACGGGTGAGAGCGGCGTGGGGAAAAGCAGCTTTATCCGGCTGCTGCTGGGGGAGATTCCGGCCACCTCTGGGGAGATTTCCGTGCTGGAACATAAGCTGGGCGCGCTTTCCCACAGGCAGCTCCCCTTTTATCGGAGAAAGCTGGGAGTGGTGTTCCAGGAGCCCCGCCTGATCGCGGGGCAGACTGCCTATCAGAACGTGGAGCTGGCCAGGCGGATCGTGGGCGGGACGAAGAAGGAGAACAGGCGGGTCATCACCTCCCTGTTCGTGCTGCTCGGAATCACGAATCTATACAACCGGTATCCAGAAGAACTGTCCGGGGGAGAGAGGCAGAAGGTCTGTCTGGCCCGGGCTCTGGTGAACTTCCCGGCGGTGCTCCTGGCGGATGAGCCTACGGGCAATCTGTCTCCCTGGGAATCCAGGGAGCTCATGAGGCTCTTCGAGCTGGTGCACCGGCAGGGGATCACGGTGATCGTGGCCACCCACGACAAGGAGAGCGCCAGAGGGCTTGCGTACCGGGAGATCGCGCTGGGGGATGAGGGCTTCGGGATTGGACAATGTCCGTGAACGCTTACACGATACGGAACAGGGACGGCATACGAGGAGGGAAAGATGGATAGAATGCAGGACATCACGCTGCAGGCCAGCGATGATACATTATATACCGTGCTGGACGCGATTGAGTCGCATCTGTGTAAGAACGGATGCCCGGATGAGGTCAAGACTGAGGTTTTGATTTCGGTGGAAGAGATTTATGTCAATATCGCCCATTACGCCTACGGAGGAAAGAAGGGGGAGGCCACTGTGCAGATGGAGGTCACGCAGAATCCGCGGATCTGCAGGGTGGTGTTCAAAGACAGGGGGGTTCCCTACAACCCGCTGGAGAAAGAAGACCCCGACATCTCGCTCTCGGCGGGGGAGCGGGAAATCGGGGGACTTGGAATCTATATGGTAAAGCAGTGTATGGACAAAATCACTTACCGGTATGAAGACGGGTACAATATCCTGGCTATTGAGAAGCATCTTCCGCTTCGGGAAGATATTCCTCCGCAGGAATCTCCTGGAACTGAAGATACTGATTCGACACATACCCTGTGATTTCAGAAGTCTGGACCAGGCTCCAGTCATCGCCCCGCTCCAGCACATAGCCGGTGGTGCCGGGATCTAGGTAGTCGATGATTTCGCCGTCCATGCCGGGCTGTTTGCGGACATGGAGCACGCTTCTGGTATTCAGGGTGACAAAGGAGTAGTAGACCGGCTCCGGCTCCATTGCCTGTGTTGCGGGAGGCTCTGCCGTCTCCTGGGGGGAGGCGTCCACCGCCTGGGAAGCGCCGGACAATGTCCCATCCTCCTCCTTTGCGGAGGCGGAGGCCGGGAAGATGGATCCGGAGGCGAAAGGGTTCTTCGCCAGGGAGGAGCCCAACAGGAACAGGGCGGAACAGATCAGGATGCCGGCCAGAATGTAGGAACCTGCGATGACATAGCTTGGGAATCTCTTATCCTTTTCCAATTTTCTCATAGTGTGTGTCTCCTTGCTTTGGCTGTATCTATGACTGTATTTATCATAGCATGGTTTGGAAAAAAAGACAACGGGAAATGAGCGGGACATATTAATGGAAGCGGGGCATTTCCATGGAGGAAAGGCATTTCCAAGGGAGAAAAGGAGCTAAGATGCGGGTGACGGACAGATTGATTCAGGATGCGAAGAAGCGGGAGAAAAGGCGGAGAGCGCCGGGGGACGAGGCGGAAGAGACTTATACCTATTTGCCCAGGACGCGCCAGAAAGCGGTGAACCAGGAGCCGGGAGCCTTTGGGTCGGTGATGGGGGATGGGATCAATACCAGGGGGAGCGTGTTCGACGAGGGCGCGGTCTTCCGGGTGGGAGGACGGCAGGAGGAGCAGGGATGACGGAGGGGGAGAGGGACATTGTTTGACAGAGAGAAGAAAAGCGACGCGTTTGACAGCTATGAGAGCTATATGGAATATCTGTTCGCCTGCGTGAACGAGGCAATCAACCGGTATCTGCAGCGCCTGAAGGAAATCTACGCCACGGGGCAGGGGGACTACAAGAATGTGCTGTACCCGGATCTGGAGATCGCCCATGACACCTGCAAGGAGAAGCTTGGCCAGTTCAGGATGCGGGGGGAAGAGCGCCAGGGAGCCGAAAAGGCGGAGGAAACAGAAGAGGCGAAAGGAACAAAAGACGGCCAGGAGAGCTTTGACCCGGCGCTGCTGGAGCTGTTCGGCGAGTATCTGGAGGAACAGGATCGGCGCTGGGAGGCAGCTACAGAGGGGAAGAGCACGCCCGGGGAGCCCTGGAGCATAGAGGAGATGGTGGACTATATCCAGTCCAGGGCCGGAGCCGCCGCGGAGGCAGGCATCGCGCTGCCCTTTTATGAGATCTGCAGGAAGCTGGAATACGAATCCTTTACGGTGTTCTGTCTGGCCTGCGGGATCCTCTCCTCCACCCAGACCGACTATGCGGGGGTGTTCCAGGTCATCAACGAGAACGGCGGGCTGCCCCTGCCCACCATCGAGTCCGCGGCCAAGCTGTACTATGGAGAGGGCTTTTCCATCACGGGGGCTTACGGGGACATGTCCGTGTGCCTGGAGCAGCTTCTCCCGGTGCTGCATCTCCAGGTGAGGGATGCGATGCCCTTTTCCACGGTGATCTCCCCTGACAAGAGGATGATCGACTTTCTCTTTGGAAGACATCCCCTGCGCCTGGACGAGACTTACGTGCGCTTCATGAAGCTTCTGACCGAAGAGGAGGAGAGGCTGGATCCGATTCTGGCCAACCAGGGGGTCCTGGACGCCATGGAGATCTCCTATGGGGACGGCGTGGGAATCTTCTCCTATTATGGGGACGAGGGGAGCGGCAGGAAGTTCTTTATCCGGCATTTCTGCAGGAAGCAGGGGCTGCGGGCCATCTCCATCAACTGCAAGAAGCTGTTCGTGTATGATTTCAGCTTCGTGGATCAGGCCCTCTGGGCGGTGACCAGGGAATGCATCCTCACCGGGGCCTGCTGCTGCCTGGACGACCTGGTCTACCGGGAGGAGGAGAAAGACAAATTCTTCGGCTATATGGACCTGGCCTTTTCCAAGCTGAAAGACCACGGAATCCTGGTCTTTACCGTCAGCAGGGAGAAGCTGTCCATGCGGGAGATGACAAAGGAGGAATTCACCGAGCTGGAGCTCCCCACCCCCTCCAACCAGGAGCGGGAGGACTGCTGGCGGCATTTTTCCAAAGGCTATGCCCTGGAAGACGATGTGGACCTGCTGGAGATGGCCACCAAGTTCCTGTTCACCCCGGGCAAGATCAAGTCTGCCCTCCACCAGGCCAGGAGCTTCGCCGCCATGGAACAGAAGGAGAGGATCCCCAGGGCCACCCTTTTCAGGGGGTGCAATGAGCAGATGAGCTCGGAGCTGACCCAGAAGGCCACCAAGGTGAAGGCCAATTTCGGCTTTGAGGACATCGTCATGAACAGGGATCAGAGGGAGACCTTGGAACATGCCATCGACCAGATGAATTTCCGCAAGAAAGTGTACGACAATTGGAACTATACGAAGAAATACCCTTACGGCAGAGGCTTGTCCATCCTGTTGTTCGGGGCTCCCGGCACGGGAAAGTCCATGTGCGCCCAGGTGATCGCCCATGAGCTGAACCTGGAGCTGTACCGGGTGGATCTGTCCAAGGTCATCGACAAATATGTGGGCGAGACGGAGAAGTCCATCTCCATGATCTTCCGGGAGGCTAAGAAGTGCAATGTGGTGCTGTTCTTCGACGAGTGCGACACGCTGTTCGCCAAGCGCTCCGACGACGGGGGCAGCAACCAGGCTTCCAACAACAACAAGACGGCGCTGCTTTTGCAGGAGGTGGAGGCCTATGATGGGGTATCCGTGCTGGCCACCAACTACAAGCACAATATCGACCCGGCGTTCTTCCGGCGCATGAAGTACATCGTGGAATTCCAGTTCCCGGACGCGGACACCAGGGAGATGCTGTGGAAGACCACCATCCCTAAGGGGACGCCCCTGGGGGAGGATGTGGACATCCGGTTCCTGGCGGAGAAATTCGAGTTCGTGGGAGGAAATATCAAGAACTGCATCCTCAACGCTGCCTTTCTGGCGGCGGCGGACGGGGACGGGCACGAGGTCTGCATGAAGCATTATCTCCAGGCCATCCGCTACGAATTCGTCAAGACAGGGAAAGTCTTCACCAGGTCGGACTTCGAGCCCTACGCCTCGCTGGTGGGGCTGTAAGGTTCAAAAGAGAATAATAACATCGGTAAAGTCGCGAAGGCGCACGAGAGGAACTTTCATGAGTGCACTTTCGAATGAAAGTTCCTCTCCTGAGTGTGCGCCGAAGGGACTTTACCAAATTGCCGCTGGCGGCAATTTGTGCCAGTCGCGCAGCGATTTTAATAGGAGGAATGATATGCCATTAGGAGATAAGACATCGAACAACCAGCCCGCAGAACTGCAAAATCCCGTGAACGTAACCGCGAACCAAAATCAGATCCAGACTGAGAATTTAAATCAAAACAGGAGCCAGGGCGCGCTCCAGCTGTCCCCGGAGGAGATGGAGGAAGTAAAAGCCCTGAACCTCCAGACACAGGCCAGGCGGGAAGCGCAGCGTCAGGCCAGGGAGCGCAGGGAGAGCCGTATCCAGGCCGTGCGCCAGGGCTGCCAGATTATTATGCCGACGGTGGCTTTCACTACCAAGGGCGTGAGCGTCCAGGGAGAAACATATGCCCGAAAATCCAAGGAGAGCATCAGCGCCGGAAAGCGGAAGACGCGCCAGGGCTGGAAAATCTCCGCCCTGCACCAGAAGGAGGAAAACGCCAGGTTGGCGGAAGCCAGTGGCGATGCCTGGGAGGCGACTCTGACGGAGAACAAACGGAAACTGCTGGATAGCCGTCCACCCCAGGAGAGGGCGGCACTGGAGGCTCGGGTGCAGAAAATCGGGGTGTTCCTGACCGGGAATCAGGCGAAGGACGAGGAACTGCTACGGCTTTCCGAGAATCAGGAGGATATGGCCAGAGTCTGCAAGAACCGGTTCATGGAAATGAACCTGAATTTTGACCTGCGGACGGACCGGTCTTTCGCCCAGGCGTCCCCGGAACTGGAGGGGGTGGCCCAGAAGGTTCGGGAGATGAAGCGCCTGCTGAAGCAGTTCCCGCAGATTCGGGAGAGCCTGAGCGAGGATGACAGGATCGACTTTGACGCGAAGCTTGAGGTGGCCCAGGATCTAGCCAATTATTACGCCATACGGAAGAAGGTCGTCACCAATGCCCGCTACAGAAGCCACTATAATTCGGAGATTTCTTATCGGTATCATGAAAGCGACACATTGGAGGCAAAAAACCTTACCATGCTTTTATGGCAGGCGGAGAACCTGAAAAACAAGCAGGGCCTCTCCCCCTCTGCAGAATTCCTGACGCGGTTCCAGGCTTATCGGGAGACCACCCAGGACAAGGGGGAAGCAGAGGAGACCCGTGCGTTCAAAGCGATACTGGGAGAGCAGGAATCTGAGTCTGGCAAGAACGATCCCCGGATCGAGGACTCCAGGCATGCCGCCTATTTCAGGGAGCTTGTGGGGCGTGAGGATGACGCTGTCGTGCAGCGTCTGGAGCGGACGAACTACTATCAGGTGGCAGGGGAGCAGGAGGCCATGGGAGAGTCTTTCGTGAGGAGGATGGCCAATCTGCCCCGGTGGAGGGCGGTACAGCATGCAGATCCGGAATATGTCAGGAGCATGGTGGAGAATCTGGCCAGGGAACCCCAGAATGTCAATGACACGGAAGAGGTGGAGAGCTGTCGGCAGGCGAACCTGAAAGGAATGGGGCAGTTCAAGGATCTGTTGAAAAAGCAGATGAATTATCTGAAGAGAAAATACGGGAACGGCCTGATTCTGCTCTCCCCGGAGGAGCTTGTGCAGCATGGACATGAATTTAAGAATGATTTCACCAACATGCAGGGACTGGAAAGGTTCATCGATTATCTGAAAAGGCTTCCGGGCATGTTCGACCCTCAGGATGAGAGCGATGTGGAGATGGAACGGCTGTATAACTATTACCTGCGCTGCGTTGCCATAGACACTGTGGAGAAGAGCGGCGTCCGGGGCCAAAGTACAGGCAGCCAGACCTATTCCGACTACAAGAGAAGAGTGGCGCTGGGGATAGTGGAGGAGGAGAGGAGCGCGGAAACGGTGATTCAGCTCAGCGACACCATGCACCTTGATATCCGCTGGGGCGTGGCGTTCGATGAGGCGGACGTAAAGGGAGCGGAGATTCCCGCCGCCCTCTCCCAACAGGATATGCGGGAGCGGATCAAAGAGCGGACGGGGGAGGCCGGCATGGCAGGCGGCCCGGACTGGCATCAGATGTTCCCGGAGACAGAGCATCTGTCAAGGGAAGAGGCGGCCCGGCGCTTTGTAGAAAAAGATGCGAAGGAACGGCTGGAAGGAAAAAGCATCCGGGAACTATTCCAGGCGGCGGCAAAGACCATGGGCGGCATGCCAGAGGACGTTCTGGACAGGGAGGCCGAGGCCTATGAGGCATATGTCACACGCCGCGAAGAGTACAGGAGAGGCTGGGAGGAACGCCATCCGGGCGAGGATGTTCCGGAACTGCCTCTGACCGGGACGGAACGGAGCATGAGGGCGACCCTGGAAATGTACCGGCTCTATGCGCACTATGAGACTGCCCTCGATATCCGCAGACAGGCGTTACAGGAAGCGGAAAGGCTTGGCGACCAGGGGGATCTTGCACTGAGAAGAATATACGAGCATCTGGCGGAGGATCTGCTTCAGGCGGCAGAGCATTACTCGAAGGAGCGGGGTAAGGTTCAGCTGTAACGGATGATCGGAACCGGACATTTCGTTAAAAGGAGAGAAAAAGATGGAGATTACAATCGTAAGAGAAGAAAACCAGAGCTATTTTGAGCCGCTGATGCCCCGGGAGCTGTGGGAAAAAGCGGATTTGGTCCTGGGCGCCATCGAGGAGGGGGCAGCCTGCGGGATACTGACAGCCACCGAGGAGCCGGAGCATATCATGGCCTTGCAGTACCTGTTCGTGGCCCAGGAGTATCGGAGGAAGGGGATTGCCACCGCTCTTCTGGAGGGGCTCCATGAAATCGGGCGGTATTCCGGTATTGATTTGACGATGTGCCAATATGCGCTGAATGCGGAACAGGAGGATTTGGACCAGTGCCTTTCCAAGAACCTTTTTGAGCTTGATGAGGTCAGGACGCCGGTGTACCGGACGGCTTTCGGGGACCTGTCCCTTAAGTATTTCGGAAAGGAGCCGGATGAGAACAACCTGAGGAAAGCCGTCCTGCCCTTGTCGGAGGTGACGGCCAGGATGTGGAACCGTTTTGCGGAGAAGCTGGAGGGGCTTCCGAAGGACGAGGCGGGGGAGACAGAGCTGGAGGTCAAATATGTGTATGACCAGGATGCCAGCTTCCTGCTGTTCAAACAGGGGGAACCTGTAGGCTGCATCCTGTTTGAGCAATTGGAGGAAGATTTCCTGCTGTCCTATTTCTGCGTGCTGAAGAATGCCTCCCCCGGGGATATGATGAACCTGTTCCAGGCCAGCTATCAGAACCTGAAGACGCGCTGCAGCGATTCCTCCTGGATCTACATCAACGCCCTGACCCAGGCCACGGAGAAAATGGTAGGGAGCATGACCGACCAGAAGGCGGTGCTGCGGGGGCAGGCCGTGACCAGATATTACTATTATTGAGGTTTGAACTTTTGAGGTTTGAGCTATTAAAACAGCAGATGCCCATACCTGGTACTGATTTGGGTATCTGCGGAACTGGAATAGGAGGTGGGAAGATGCCATTGACCACAGATGAGCTGCAGAGGCTGGACAGCGTGCACAAAATGTTTTCCACAGCAGAGCAGGCCTACGAGATGAAGCAGAAAGATGATGCGATGTCAAAGGAAGCCAGGCGGCAGTGGAATGAGTACAGCCTGCTAAGGACCAGAGCGTCTAACGCTGCCAAGGCGGAAAAACGGGACAGGAAGGGAAAGATTGCCCAGATTAGGGAGAGCAGCAGGATTCAGATTCCTGCCTTGGCGTTTTCTCAGCAGGTCTTTGCCACCAGCTATAAAGAGAACATGGGTTCCACAAAGAGGAAAGTACGTTCCCATATCCGGGGGTCCAAGCTTCGGAAGAAAGAGCAGGACGCCAGGACGGTGGAAGAGTCCGAAAGGCTCTGGAATGCTGCGCTTGCAGACAGGATGAAGGGCTTAAGGGGACAGCCGGAAGGCTGTTCTGCAAATGACTTCAAGGCGCTTGGCCAGTTCCTGACGCAGGATGAGGGCGCAAACCAGGCGCTGCTCCCCGGGCGGATGGAGGAGGGGAACCTGAACCAGGATCAGATAAATGCCTGTATCAGCCAGTACATGAATCTGGACTTCGGTGTGGATCTGCGCACAGACGAGACTGTGGCCAAGGACAGCCTCCGGCTGGAAGAGCTGACCGGAAAGACCCAGGGCCTGAAGCATTTAATCGCCGAGCACCCGGAGATGACCGCACAACTCACAAAGGAAGATAAGCAGAATCTGCTGGCGAAGCTGGACCTGGGGGAGCAGATTGCGGACTATTATACCATCCAGAAAAAGGTGATGACGGATTCCTGGTACAGGACCCACTATAATTCAGAGATTTCCTACAGGTATCATGAAGGGGATACCCTGGAACAGAAGAACCTCACATTGCTTTTGTGGCATGCGGAATGGATGAAGGGCAAAGAGGAGTTCGGAGCGGAGAATGGCTGGCTGGAGCAGTATAGGGATGTAGTCCTGGAGGAGGAAAAGGATTTTGAGACAAAGGCAAGGGTGTCAATGAACAATACGCCCAAAAACGTTGAATTTCAGAAAAATGATGAAAAAATTGAAGATTCCCGTCATGCGGAATATTTCCGACAGTTCAATGCGCCGGGGAATGCCGTGCATGACCGTCTGACGTCCGATTATTATGTTGCGGGGGAATCGAAAAGGATGAAAGAGGGCCTGACCCGGAAGCTGTCCAATCTTCCCAGGCTGAAGGCAGTCCAGCACATGCCGAAGGCGCAGATGGAAGAGATGGTGGAAAACCTGGCCATGACGCCTGTCCATATCAGCGATCCGCAGGAGGTGGAGGTCTGCCGGCAGGCAAATCTGAATGGGATGAGGATGTTCAAGGAACAGCTTCGAAAGCAGATGAACTATGTAAAGCGAAAATACGGAAATGGCATTATGCTCATGTCCCCCCAGGAAATAGAGGAACACATCGATGATTTTAAAAACGACTTTACCAATATGCAGGGTATGCTTATGTTTATCGAGTATTTAGAGGAGCTGCCGGGGATGTATGACAAGAATGACCCGGCGGACCAGGAGCTGAAGCGGCTGGTGGACTATTATCAGACCGTTACCATAGCAGAGGGTGAGGCCAGGTCTCGGTACAATAATCCGAGGGACAATTTCAAAACCTTTTCGGACTATAAACATGGCATGGTCCGAAACGCGATGGTGGGTGACAGGACCAGAAGCGTGATGCTTCAAGCCGCGTCTACGGATCATCTGGACGTGCGCTGGGATACGTTTTTCGATGAGAATGACGTGCTGTTCGACGAGGTGATCAAGTCTGTGGAACGCATGCCCGCAGACAAAATGCAGCAAGTGGCGGGCGCGGAGCATTTTAACTGGAACTTTTTGGCTCCGGAGACACGTCATATGCCCAGGAGCGTGGCAATCAGGCACTTTATTGAGAAGGAATATTCCATCGCCCAGGAGAAGCAGGATTATGACAGCGATCTGGAGGGCCGCGTGCAGACGGTTGAGATGCTGATGACTAAAATCAATAAGCTTCGGACAGAAAACAGGAGCCAGGTCAGATTTCTGTACGACCAGATTTATACGGATATGGAAAAATGGCTGCGGGAGACCAGAGGGTATTGAGAATGCCGCGGGAATAAAGGAGTGACGACATGGGAGACGCATATACCAAGGAAGCCTACAAAATCATCTATCAGCATCCGGACTGGCAGTCCACGGCCCAGGAATATGAAGACAAGTTCGCCGCCAATCTGTACCGCACCAGCTATGTGCAGCAGGCGGCCGCCACGGCGCTCAGCAAGCTGAGCCAGACATTGACTGGTTACTATCAGGTCAAAAGAGGGCTGAACGGGGAACAGGCCCAGGACCTTACGGCCCTGGGGGAGGTGGCGGAGCAGGTGGGCGGGCGCTCTCCTGACGACTGGCGCGTCTTGGAGGGCGCGCTGCTCCAGAGGAACAGCGGAAGCGGGGCGGGGCAGATCGGCCGCTGGCAGGAGGGGGACGAAGCGGGGGAGCAGGAGGCGGAGAGGCTGGGCGTGGATGCGGGCGCCTTTCTGTTCCAAAGGGACGCGGACCAGCTGAACAGGGAGAATATCCAGAATGTCCTTGAGGACGGGAATCTGCGGGAACAGATGACCATGCTCTATAACGGGATGTTCTTAAATGGCGGCAAGACCAAGGAGGAGATCGCGGAGAGCCGTTCCTTAAAGAATCTTCTCCTGAACATTACCGAAGCGGATGAGGAGCAGATGAGGGCCGGGGGGATGGAATCCAAAATCCGGTTTGACCTTTTGCGGGAGATGGGGCATTATGGGAAGGGGGAGGACTTGTTCGACACCTATTCCATGGCCAGGGACTTAAGGCGCGGGCAGGATTATCTGAAGCACAGAGGGAACGCGCTCACCAGATGGGCCTCCGGCATCAAGCGGGCGTTCCGGGCGGCATTTTCCAGCAAGTTCTCCCGGAGCAATAAAAAGAAGGAAGAGCAGGCCGGGCTTGGAAAGGAACATTACGAAAGGCTGGGGCTGGGCCTGTCGGAACGGGAGATGGCCAACGGCCTGGACGCGGAAGGCAATCTGAAGTGGAAGGAAGGGCAGGCTTATTTCCGGATGGATACGCCTGTGACGGCGGAGGGGATGCTGCAGACGGCGGGACCCTCAGGCACCACCCTCCGGATGCTGGGGGCCTACCGGCTGTTAGGAGCCAGCAAGAACGACCTGCTCTTCTTCCGGCTGGCGCTGATCGCCTGGATGGTGAGCAGCAGGGACCACTCCCTGTACGAGATTTTGAAGGGATCCCACAACGCTGGAGTGAAGGGCAGCGAGGACCTGTCGGAGGCCGCGAACATGTACCGGACCATCGCCCCCCTGGAGGAATCCCTGATTCGCCAGACCCTTGCGCCCAACGCGCGTTTCCCCCATGAGACGGTCTATTTGAAAATCATGAATGCCTATCTGCAGAAATACTCGGGCGAGAGCATGGTGGAGGACGAGAACGCGGAGGACATCTTTGCAGGGATTGGGGCATATGACACTGCGGTGGGCGTCTACAGCGGAGAGCTGTACTCTGTCATGAACACAGGCGGCAAGTATGGAGACTATGCCTCCCGCCTGGCGGCCTGGAAGCTTTCGAAAAAGGAAGTCTTGGAGGAGGACGAAGAGGAGCGGAAAATGCAGAGAAGGGCAAGGGCTGCGGTGGGAGAGATGGGCTTCGATGTGGCGAAGCTCAGCGCCCGCATCCTCCAGGAAGGGATGGAGGAGAGGGGCAGCCGGGACACAGGCGAAGGGGAGATGACGGATACCTATGACAGGTGGGGGCGGGGGGTTCGCTTCTTGGGCAGCGACCATGCGTTTCGGGGCACCACCTACCGGGGCGGGAAGCTGACCTCCGCCATGAGGAAAAGGGGGAACATCGTCACGGACTCGTTTTTGAGCACCTCCATGGCTCCCAATATCGCCATGGACTTTTATGAGAAATCCGGAGAAGGCGAAAAGGACAAGGCGCTCTTCCGGTTCCGGCTGGACGGAAAAGGTTCCGTGAACATTACCGAGCAGTCCATGGTGGAGGATGAGATGGAGGTCCTGATTCCTCAGGGAACTACCCTGCAGGTGCTGGGAGAGCCCAGGCCCGTCTATTACAAAAAACACACCCAGGAGATTCGGGAGCCGGACCAGCTATCCGAGTATGAGCTGGAGGACATCCAGCAGGATCAGCTGCGGGGAGAGAACGGCAACTGGATCAGATGCCAGCTTGTAGAGCTCCAGGAGATTGGAGGCCCCGGAGAAAAGAGACGGCAGCGGATGGCGCAGAAGCAGGAAAAGCACCGGGTGGAGCGGGAGAGGCTTTCCGCCATGAGGGAGGAAGCTGTCAGAAGGCGGCAGGCCTAAACCCAGGGCGGCCAGCCAGCGTGGACAGCATTGGAGCCAAGGTACAAGGGACATAAAAGGACAGCGCTGACAGCCCAGTGCTGAACGCATGGGCTTGGGGTGCCAGGGACAGAAAAAGGACAGGGACGGACAGGATGAAGACAGAACAGGATACCTACGGTTTTATGGAACTTTATTTTCAGGGGACGACGGAGGAGCCTTTTGCCTCAGCGGCGGAGCAGTGGAGCGCCTGGGAGCGTTTCGTGGATATGCTCTGTATGATCAGCCTGGTGATGAAGGAGCAGAAGCGCCCGGAGAGCCTGGGGAGGATCGGCTGCCTTTTGGAGGACGAGGCCCTGGTGAAGACCCTGGAGCCCGGGGAGAGGGCGGCATTCCCCTGCAGGAAGCAGGTGCGGGACATCTTCGAGCTTCTGCTGCGAAAAGGGCGGGGGCCTGAGGGGGCGGGGGCCAGTCTGCCCCTTTCCGGGTTCCTCTCGGAGAACCTGGAGCCGGTGGAGATGATGGCCTTTCTCCTGGCCGCCTGCGGGGACCGCAGCAGGAAGTACGAACGGATATTCGGCGTCCTGCAGGAGGAGAGGAGCGGCACGGCCAAGCCCACGGCGGGGCTGGTGCACGATCTGTGCGGCTTGTTTTTGGAGGAGGCGCAGAACATGCCGGGGCTCCTCCTGGACGAGGACCGCTTTCTCAACCGTTTCCTGCTGCAGCCGCAGCGGGACGATGCCAGGCTGTCCAGGCTGTCCCGCCCGATCAGCCTCAGGAAGCCGGTGGTCTCTCTGCTGTACGGCAATCGGAAGATGCTGGGCGGCATGGCGTACTGCGCCCAGGTGCTGGAGGAGGGGGATACGGACCTTGTCCTCTGCCACCAGGAGGCGCTGGAGCGCCTGATCCAGGTCTTCGTGCGGATGACGGTGCTGCGGGAGGACGGGGTCGTCCTGCTCCAGGGGATCCCCGGCACGGGCAAAAGGTATCTGGCCCAGGCCCTGGGGGATTCCCTGGGGATGGAGGCGCTGTGCATCCATGGGAGGAAGCTGCTGTCCAAGGGCCCGGAGGCGGTGGCCCAGGCCCTGGAGGAGGCGGTTTTAAAGACAGTGCTTGCAGGGCATATCCTGTATCTGGACATGAACGGGGTGGGGCGGGAGGAGGCAGGGCCGTTGGCGCAGGCGCTGGTGTTCTTAAAGGACTATGTGGGCAGGTTCCTGATAGGCGCAGACGCCTCCTGGAGGGAGGAGACGGAGATCCTGGGGCATGTGTACCGGATTGCCGTGGAGAAGCCGGGCGCCAGGGAGCAGAAAGCGTTCTGGGGGCATTTCGCCGGGGAGTACGGAATCGGGTTCGCGGAGGATGTGGATTTGGATCAGTTGGTGTCCCTATACGACCTGACGCCCGGGCGGATCCGGGAGACCCTTGCGTGCGCCATGCTGGCCGCGCCCATGGCGGGGGACGCCTTTCTCCTGGGGAAGCGGGGGCTGGAGGAGGAAATCCGGCATCAGTGCAGCGGCAGCCTGGGCCGGTACGCCGCCCGGCTTGACAGCCCCTTTGGGTGGGAGGACCTGCAGCTTTCCGGGGAGAGCAGGAAGCAGCTGGAGCATGCCTGCGACCGGATACGCTTTCGCAGCGTGGTCAACGAGGAGTATGGATTCGGCAGAAAGCTCCCCTATGGCAGAGGGCTTTCCATCCTGCTCTACGGGCCCCCCGGAACCGGCAAGACCATGACGGCCCAGGTGCTGGCCAATGAGCTTGGGCTGGACATCTACCGGATCGACCTGTCCCAGATCGGCAGCAAATACATCGGGGAGACGGAGAAGAATCTGGGGGCGGTGTTCGATGCCGCCAGGTTCTCCAACGCCATCCTGTTCTTCGATGAGGCGGACGCGCTGTTCACCAAGCGGACGGAGGTGGCGAGCTCCAATGACCGCCATGCCAACGCGGAGACGGCCTATCTGCTCCAAAGGATCGAGGAGTACTCCGGCGTGTCCATCCTGGCCACCAATGTGATGCAGAATTTCGACAATGCCTTTAAGCGGCGGATGACCTTTCTGATCCCCATCGAGCAGCCGGGGGAGGAGGAGCGGCTGGCTTTGTGGGAAAAGGTGTTTCCTGAGGAGGCTCCGCTGGAGAAAGGGATTGATTTTGGCGTGTATGCCCGGGTGGCGGAGCTGACTGGAAGCGGGATCAAGTCCGCGGCGCTCACGGCGGCCTATCGGGCGGCGGCGGAGCACCGCAGGATCGGCAATCAGGATTTGATCGGGGCTGTGGACCTGGAATACCGGCGGATCGGACGGACGGGAATCGATCAGGAACTGTACACCGCGCTATATATGGAAATGGGAAGGGGAGGAAGCCATGCCTGATACAAGATATTTTCGGCCGAAGAGGGCGGTGAAGAAGATGAAGCTGGCGCAGAGCCTGGGCCAGACAGTGTATCTGTGCGGCGTGACGGGACTTGGCAAGACCACGTTTGTCAAGGATTATCTGGGCCGGAGGAAATATGCCTATTATTCGGCTGCGGATTATGCCGACTGGGACCTCCAGATACCGAAGGAAGGCCAGGAGGGGATCATGGTCTTCGACGATCTGTATCTGCTCACCTCGCCGGAGCTGCGGGAGGAGATCTATCCGGTCCTGGAGGATCTGATGGAGCGCAGGGAGGTGTGGCTGATCCTGATTTCCAGATGCCAGATTCCCAGATGGCTCATGTCCCTGTATGTGAACCATCTGTTCTGCGTGATCGGGGAAGAGGATATGCTGCTGGAGAGGGAGGAGCAGGACGCTTATTTCGAGTCCTGGGAAGTATATCCGGGAGAAAGGATATCCGAGCGCATCTGGAAGGAGGCAGGCGGCCATCCCCTGGCGCTTCGCATCCTGGCCCTGGAGCTTCTGCGAAATGGCCTTGGGAGCAGGGAATCGGATGTGGACAATCAGGAAAGGGTCTACAACCACGCCAAGGACTATATGAGCAATTACCTGGAGACCCATGTGTACGATCAGTGGGACCTGGAGCTGCAGGAATTTTTGATGGAGCTGTCCGTGGTGGAGTCGTTCGATGTGCAGATGGCCCGGATGGTCACCGGCAAAAAGAACGTGGAGGAGCTTTTGGAGCAGGCCATGGAGACCGGGGATTTTATGGTGAACAAAGACGGGACCTATCGGTACAAGACCGCTTTCGCCAGATCCATGCATCGGCGCCTGATGCGGAGCGTCAAGGCAGAGCGCATCCATCGGATCTACTGCAATGCCGGCTACTGCTATGAGATGAGGGGCGACATCGCCCGGGCGCTCCAGGCCTATTCGGCCTGTCAGGATGAGGGCGAGATCTCCAGGCTGCTGATTACCAATGCCAGGGAGAATCCGGCCAACGGCCACTACTTTGAGCTTCGGCATTACTATCTGTCCCTGTCGGAGGATACGGTGCGGGAGAGCCCGGTGCTGATGTCCTGCATGAGCATGCTGCAGTCGATCCGGATGAACGTGGAAGAGAGCGAACGGTGGTATGGTGAGCTGGAAGCCTATGCCGCGAACCACACGGGAAGCGCCAGAAAGGAGGCGAAAAGCAGGCTCCTGTATCTGGACATCGGACTGCCCCACCGGGGGACCATACAGATGGTGGACATCCTCAAGCATGCCTATGCCTTGATTCGGGAGCATCGGGTGGTGCTTTCGGAATTCTCCGTCACAAGCAATCTTCCCTCCCAGATGAACGGCGGGAAGGATTTCTGCGAGTGGAGCAGAAAGGATAAGGAGCTGGCGGCCAGCATCGGAAAGATGGTCTCCCTGGTGCTGGGAAACAATGGCAAGGGCCTGGTGAGCTTAGCCCTGGCGGAAAGCTTCCTGGAAAAGGGCATGGACAGCTATGAGGTCGTCTCTCTGGCGGAGAAGGGGATGATGCAGGCGGAGAGCGTGGGGAAGACGGAGCAGCGCTTCGTGGCCGTATGGCTCCTGGGGCAGCTCTCCCTGCTGCGGGGGCATGCAGAGGACGCGCTGGAGCGGCTTTCAGGATTCGAGAAGACGGCCATGCAGAAAAGCCCCAGGCTGCTTGAGAACATCAGGGCCCTGAAATGCTGGCTTTTCATGTACCAGGGGCGGATGAAGGAAGTGATGGACTGGATGAAGGAGGCGCCGGACGAGCATCAGGAATTCTGGTCCATGGAGCGTCTGCGCTACTTGGTGAAAGCCAGGGCGTATCTTCTGAACGGCAGGTACGAGCAGGCGGTGGGGCTTTTGGAGAAGCTTCTGTACTACGCGGACAGGATGGGCAGGACGTATGTCCGCATGGAGGCGAAGCTCCTGCTGGCCATTGCGCTGTATCATATGGGCTGGGGAGACTGGGAGAAGAACATGCAGGAATGCATCGCGGAGGCGGAGAGCTACCATTTCGTCCGTGTGATCTCCAAGGAGGGCGGCGCTGCGCTGAGGCTCCTGCGGGCGGGGGAATTTGCCTGGACTGACCGGAAGTACAAAAAGCAGGTGCTGGAGGAATGCCAGCGGATGGCCGACTTTTATCCCGCCTATCTGAAAAAGCATGAGGAGGGGAATGTGGCCCTTGCGCCCAATGCGCTGAAGATCCTGCGGCTGCAGGCGGACGGCTGTTCCACGGAACAGATCGCCAGCCAGCTGGGAATCACGAAGAACACCATCAAATACCACAACAAGGAGACCTATAAGAAGCTGGGAGTGACCAACAAGGCGGCCGCGATCCATGAGGCCAGGAACCGGGGGCTTCTGTGACGAAAGGGCAGAGATGGAAGGAAAGCGTCGGAAAGATAGCATTTGGAAGGAAAGAACTGAAAGGATAGATTTGACATGAACGAATGGGAGAGCGCGCGGGAGCGGTTCCTGGAGGACTGCCGGGATGCTGTCAGGATCAGCCGCGAGAACCTGCGCCGTCTGATGGAGGACAACAAGGACACGGAGTACGGCAGAAGGCATGGCTTTGCTGCGATTAGGGACGCGGAGGAGTATCAAAGGCAGGTCCCCCTGTCGGATTACCGGGATTATGAGGAGGAGGTCGCCCGCATGGAGCAGGGGGAGGAGCGGGTATTGACTGCCTATGAGGTCAAGCACTATATCATGACCTCCGGGAGCACAGGCAGGCAGAAGAGGATTCCGCTCACAAAGGAGGCCCTGGGCCGCTGCATTTCCCCCATCTACTATGCCGCGTATGCCTGCATACCGGGCATGGATGCCGGGAAATATCTGCATCTGAGCGTGTTCCGGATGGAGCCGCCGGTTCCGGAGAGGGATACGATCCTGTCCGCGGCCTATTTCCGGGAGCTCTATGACAGAGAGAGCTTCCAGCTGGAGGAGCGGTATCTGGGCGGGACCAGGCTGCTCTTCTCCAAGGGGGTGGGGGATGTGCCCTATAGTAAGCTGTGGATCATGCTCTCTTCGCCGGAGATGGCGGGGATCCAGGCGTTCTTCCTGTATGACATCCTGTTGTTCTTCCGGTATTTTGAGGAGAACTGGAGGCGGGTGCTGGAGGACATTACATACAGGCGGATTCCCCGGGAGGCGCCTCTGTCCGATTCGGTGAGGGAAGCCCTCCTGGCGCTGCCTGTACCGGAGGCGGAGTGGCTGGAAAGGGTGGAGAGGGAGTGCGCAGCCGGGTTCGCGGGAATCCTGGGCAGGCTCTGGCCCGGGGTGAAATTCGTCAGCGGCGTAGGGGGGAGCACCTTTGCGGCCCAGGAGCCCATGCTGCGGGCCTACTTGGGAGAGGTGCCGGTACATTATTTCACCTATGCGGCCAGCGAGTGCATGATGGCGATCACCATGAGGCTGGAGAGCAAGGAGAATGTGCTGATGCCCCGCAGCGGGTTCTACGAATTCATCCCCTATGAAAAAGAGGGTGACGGGAGGCCCAGAACCATAGAGGAGCTGGAGACGGGGGAATATTATGAAATCGTAGTCACGAATTTCTCCGGCCTTTACCGCTACCGGCTGAACGATGTGGTGAGGGTGACGGGCTTCTGCGGCCAGGCGCCTGTGTTTGAGGTCTGCTTCCGGAAGAACCAGGCCATCAACATCGCCGGAGAGAAGACGGATCTGCAGACGATTTCCAGGGCGGTGGAGCTTCTGGCCAGGGAATGCAGGGTACATGTCCTGGAGTACAGTGTCTATGACGAGAAAGAACTGCTCCCCGGCAGGTATCAATGCTTTGTGGAGACGGAGGAAGGATTGGACGGACTGGACTGCGGGGGGATCCTGGATAGGATTTTGATGGAGCAGAATGAGGATTACCGGGATCTGCGGGGGCTGGGGCTGATCGGGGAGCCCTGTGTGCGCCGGGTGGAGAAAGGGACCCATCCGGAGTGCCGCAGGCGCTTCCTGGCGGGGCAGTCCCAGCTGAAGCCCCTGCAGTATCTCACGGATCAAAGGCTGATCGCATTTATGAAAGAAAGGATTTGCTGACCATGTATTTCGACCAGAAAATGCTCACCAGGGTCTATTACCGGGCGCTGATTCCCAATATGGCCGCCATCCTGGGAGGGACGATCAATGTCCTCTTCGACGGGATCCTGGTGGGCAGGAAGATGGGGGAGCTGGGGATCGCCAGCGTGAACCAGAGCCTGGCGGTGTATCTGCTCCTGTGTACGGTGGGCTCCCTGATCGCCTCCGGGGCGTTCGCGGAATCCGCGGCGGCCCTGGGGGAGAACAGGCAGGAGGAGGGGCAGCGGTATTACTCCCTTGGGCTGGAGCTGGCGGCTGCGATTGGGATATTGCTGTGCGCGGCGGGCTTCCTGCTGTCGGGGCCTTTGGCGAGGAGCCTGGGGTCCGGGGATTCCTGGGAGCTGGTGGAGACCTATATCCGGATCACGTTTTTGGGGGGCGTGTTCAAGATTCTCCTGTATGTGCCTTTTTTCTATCTGAGGCTGGCGGGGAAGACGGATTTGTCGGCGCTTGCCATGATGACCATGACGGCGCTGAACATCCTGCTGGACTATGTGTTCCTGTATGTCTTTGACTTTGGCATCGGCGGCGCGGCCTGGGCCAGCGTGCTGGCTACCATGGTGGCCTGCGGCATGAGCTTCGGGTTCCTCATCAGGCTGAAGGATGGCTTCCGCTTCCGGCCTGTGCGCCCCCGCGTGGAGGAGGTCCGCAGGATCGTAAAGGCCGGGAGCCCTATGGCGGCCAACAATCTGTGCTCGGCCTTTCGGATCGTGCTGCTGAACGGAATCATGGACCTGGCGGGGGGCAGCGGCATGGTGGCGGCCTTTGCCGTGACCAACAATCTGAACGAGTTTTCCATCTGCATCCAGAACGGGGTGCCCCAGGCCGGTTCCGCCATGCTGGGGATCTATCAGGGGGAGCAGGATCCCCTGTCCGTGAAAAAGCTGTTGAAGATTCAGCTGGTCTGCGGATTCTGGCTCTCATCGGCCTTTGCCGGGATCATGCTCTTAGCGGGAGGCCAGGTGGGGAGGCTGTTCGGCAGCTCTATGGACCTTTCGTTCGCGGTGGGATGCTTAGGGATTGGCGTGGTCTTCGGCACGCTCAACAGCGTGATGACTTATTATTACTATGCCACCATGAAGTCCGGCATGGCGAATCTGATCACGGTGCTGCGGGTGCTGGTAGTGACGGTGGCTGTGGCATGGTGGCTGAAGCCTTTGGGAGACGGGATCTTCGGCTTCTACTGGCTGGCGGAGCTCGTGACAGGGGCTCTGTGGATCGGGGCAGGGCTTCTGGTCACCAGGCGCAGATTCGGGCGGTGCAGCCTGTACATGCTGGACGAGACGGCATTCCGGGAGGGAAAGTGCATCAACTTCACCGTGGCCTGCGACAATGAGGCCATCTGTGAGGCCAGCGAGAAGATCCAGGACTTCTGCCAGGCCAATGGCTTCACGGAGGACCAGACCATGACCATCAGCCTGGCGCTGGAGGAGCTGATGGTGATCACCGCGGAGAAATCCATGCATCGTCAGGGCTTCATGGACGTGAGGATCCTGCGCACGGGAGAGGGCGGGATCCTGCGCATCCGCTCGGAGGGAAAGCGGTACAATTCCCTGGAGTACGCGGAGGCGGGTCTGGAGTATCTGGGGGTGAGCATGATCATGAAGATGGCCAAGAAGACGGAGTACCAGAATACATTGGGGCTGAATACCCTGATAGTCGTGATATAGGGGAGGGAAATCAGGAGCGGGCGTATGAGAAAACATTTGGTATTGAAGATTTTGACAGGATTCGCGGTTCTGGCTGTGCTGATCTGCGCGGCGTGCACCGGAATCGGGTACATCCAGTATCGGGCCTATATCCAGAAGCAGTATAACGATATGGCCTATCAGGTGGCGGAGACGTTCCTGGGATTCTTCGAGGAGGGGGAGCTGGAGCGCTATATCCATATGGCGGCTCAGTTCAAAGCGGGGGAGGTCCCCGGGGAGACGCTGGAGCGGGAGATGGCTTCCGGCCGGTATCAGGAGCTTCGGGGGCAGATGGACCGTCTGCGGGAGCATATGGGGGCCAACGACATTTATCTGGCCCAGTTGGATGTGGAGGAGCTGTACGACTTCTATCTGGAGGAGCTGGATGGGACGCAGGATGCCTCGGGGGACGGGAGGAGCTGGAATCCCATGACTTATATCATGGACAGCTATGTGGAGCCTTACCGGTTCGGTGACATGGGCGGGCTGAGCCCGGCGTACATCAAGGAGGCAGTGGCCCTGGCCAGGAGCGGGGAGCGCTCGGACAGCTATTTCATCTCCGAGAGCATCTATGGCTACAACACTTCGGCGATCCTCCCGATCGTGCTGGAGGGCTCCACAGCTGCGGTGATCGGGGTGGAGATCCCCATGGCCACGCTGCAGAAGGCCCTGGGGGACTATGTGTCCCACTCGGTGTTGAGCATGCTGGTGGTGACGGTGCTCTGCCTGGCGGTGTACGTACATATCCTGTACCGCTCGATTATCGCCCCTATCAATCTGATTGCGGGGGAGGCCAGCAGCTTTGTGAAGGAGGAGAACCAGGTGTCCACGGAGCTTGAGAAGATTCGTACCGGGGATGAGATCCAGACCCTGAGCGAGACGCTCCTGAAGATGGAAAGGGACATCAACCATTATATCGACAATCTGACCAAGGTGACGGCGGAGAAGGAGCGAATCGGCGCGGAGCTGAACGTGGCCACCCAGATCCAGGCGGATATGCTGCCCAGAATCTTCCCGGCTTTTCCGGGCAGGCAGGAGTTCGATATCTTCGCCACCATGAATCCTGCCAAGGAGGTGGGAGGGGATTTCTATGATTTCTTCCTCACGGATTCGGACCATCTGGCATTGGTGGTGGCGGACGTGTCAGGAAAGGGGATTCCGGCTGCGCTCTTCATGGTGATCTCCAAGACATTGATCAAGAACCAGGCCCAGATGGGGGACTCCCCGGCCCAGATCCTGCAGGCGGTGAACGACCAGCTCTGCGAGAACAATGAGGCGGAGATGTTCGTGACGGTATGGCTGGGGATCCTGGAGATCTCCACCGGGAAGCTGACGGCGGTGAACGCGGGGCATGAGTATCCGATCATGAAGAAGGATGGCGGAGAGTATGAGATGCTGGACGATCCTCATGGGTTCGTCATGGGGGTCATGCCGGGGATGCAGTATCAGGAATATGAGATTTGGATGCATAAGGGGGACAGCATCTATGTGTACTCCGATGGGGCGCCGGATGCGGTGAACGCGGAGGAGGAGCAGTTTGAAAGAGAGCGGCTGCTGGCGTCCCTGAACCGGATTCCGGGGGCGTCGCCCAGTGAGCTGCTGGGGCAGGTGAAAGGGGATATCGATCGGTTCGTGGGGGAGGCGGCGCAGTTTGATGATATTACGATGCTGTGTATGCGGTATTGCGGTAGTTGAGAGAGTTTAAGATATGGAGGATTGAAGTAATGAAATCTGTTTTTGGGTGTAAGAAAGTGTGGATGAAGCGGAGGGCGGCGCGCTGCGCCAATAGGCGGAGAAGGGGGTGTGCCATGGGGATTTTCCTGTCGGCGGCGTTGGTGTTCGAGATGCTGTCGGCGGGAGGGGTGACGGCGCATGCGCTGGAGAGTCGGGGGGAAGTTCGGAGCCTTTCGGAAAGGGATGGGGGGCTGGAATGTGGCGGAGCGCAGGAAGGCGGCGGGACGCAGGCTGGTGCGCAGGCTGGCACGCCGGGGGATGCTTCTGGTGCGGGGCAGCAGGATGGGGGCGGAGTGCAGGAAAGCGTGCTGGGGAATGCTTCTGCTGTGGGGCGACCGGGTGGAGATGACGGTGGTTTCTGGCTTGGGGAGGACTTGGCTGGAGATTTGGGCGGGGATTCTGGGGAGGACTTGTCAGGAGACTTGGGCGGGGATTCTGGGGAAGACTTGTCCGGGGACTTGGGCGGGGATTCTGGGGAGGACTTGTCAGAGGACTTGGGCGAGGATTCCGGGGAAGACTTGTCTGGAGATTTAGCCGGGGAATTTGGCGAGAATCTGGGCGCTGCGAGGGAGGCGGCTTATTCTTTGGCGGCTGAGGGGAGCGGAGGGCTTGATTTCAGCGATGGAAATACAACCACAGGAGACCTGGAGACAGACGGCTACCAGTGGGATGCGGGCAGCAAGACGCTTAAGCTGAAAAATGCCACTATAAGCAACGCTGTGATTCTGCCTGACGATACGGTGACGATTGAGACGGAGGGGAAATGCTTTATTAGCGAGTTGCGTATTTGCAAAAATCCGGATAAAACACATCTGACCTTTTCCGGAACAGGTGAGCTGACGGTTGAAAACCAAATTAATATCTCCGGCGGAAACAAAAATATCCTCACGGTAGAGCAGGGTGTTCGCGTCATAGCGAAAGGCGGCATCAGCATTGGTGCAAGCGGCGGAGTGGATTCTGTTGTGACTGTCAACGGAACCCTGACTGCAATGGGGGATGTTCCGTTTGATGTAAGTGGCACAACATATTATAATAACGCTATATCCGCAGGAAAGGTAGTCGTGGGTGCCGGCGGCCTGTTGAATGTTTCCGGGAAAAATGGCGTGGTGCTCAATGGTATGAACAAAGATAGCTCTGGCAATGATTTCACTGGCGTGTTTACGGTGGAGAAAGGCGGCTGCTTCACTGCAGATTGTGAGAATTTCAATGTCAGGGTGCAGTCGGGTGGTAGCTTTTCTGCTGAAAGCAATGCGGATAAGGCAATCAGTATCCCAGACGGCTATCTGCCCACAGACTGTAAGGTGCAGTTGTCGGAAGAGGTAATCGACTTTGTGAGGATAAGTACAGACAAAGTATACACAGGCCCCATGTCTATCCACGAGAACCATGACTTTTCGGGGGACTGGAAGAAAGACGAGACGGCGCACTGGAAAGAATGCAAGTTCGCAGGATGCGACAAGAAAAGCGGGTATGCAATGCACCGCTTTGACAGCGATGCCTGGAAATGTACCGTTTGCGGTTCCGCGCTGAACATCACGCTCAACGGCGCGGAGGGGCTGGTCTATAACGGGCTGGCGCAAAAACCAGGTGTCACGGTCACGGTGGACGGCGTGGCGCTGGAGGCATCGAAATACGATACGGTTTATCGCGATAATATTGACGCCGGAGAGGCATATGCCACCGTTGCGGGAAAGGACGGCCTGGGCTTTGAGCGGACGGAGGCATTCCGGATCGCCAAAGCCACGCCCGCGATTACCTGGGGGAGCGCCGCGCAGACCGTAGTCTATTCCGGCAGCCAGGCCAAAATCGCGCCGCCTACGGTGACGCTGGTGAACGGCGAGGGCTTCGAGGGGGAGATTATCTACTCCTATACGGCAAATGGCAGGGCCGCGGACGCCTCTGCCCTGCCTACCGATGCCGGAACATACAACGTCAAGGCCAGCATCAAGGAACAGGGCAACTACACCGCTGCGGAAAGCGGCATATTAACGCTGACAGTGGAGCAGGCCGACCATCCGCTGCCCCTGCCGCCCAGGACTATGAATGTGGCAAGGAAATACGACAAGGTAGGCATGGTGGAGCTTCCGGAGAAATGGGAATGGCAGGAGGCGGATAAGGACACGGCCCTTGAGATTGAGGTCCCATTGGCAGCCACGGCGGTCTATACGGGAGAGGACAAGGCCAATTATAAGAATGTGACATGTGCCGTGACCATCACGAGGGCGGACTGCGAGCATGAAAAGACGGAGCTCAGGAACGCGGTTGCGGCCACTTGCCAGCAGAAAGGCTACAGCGGGGATACCTGGTGCCTGGAGTGCGGAGGGCTTCTGACAATGGGGGCACAGACAGAGCTGGCAGACCACAGCGGCGGCACGGCGACCTGTATCAGCGGCAAAATCTGTAGCGTATGCGGCACAGAGTACACCGAAAAGGACAGCGCGAACCATGTGCACAAGGAAACGCGCGGACAGCAGGACGCCACCTGCACCGTGGACGGCTACACAGGTGATGAATTTTGTGCGGACTGCGGTGCAGAAATCGGTTCCGGCACGGCAATTGCGGCCCTGGGCCACGACTGGCATGTTACCAGCCAGGAGGAGGCCACCACTACAACCGAGGGGAAACGAATCTACACATGCGCCAGGTGTTCGGAGACGAGAGAGGAGACCATACCGAAGCTGCCGGAGGACCATAAGCATGATTACAAGGCTGTAGTGACAAAGGAAGCATCCTGCACGGAGAAAGGGGAGAGGAAATATACCTGTGCCTGTGGGGACAGCTATACGGAGGGCATCCCCGCGCTGGGCCACAGCTATGAGAGTGAAGTCACGAAGCAGCCTACAGCCTCCGAAGAGGGCGTGAGGACCTACACCTGCAGCCGCTGTGGGGACAGCTATACCAGAACGATCGAGAAGCTGGCGGGTGCTGCCGGAAGACCCGTAGAAAGCCCCCAGACCGGGCAGCCATGGATACCGTGGTGGATCATGGCTGCGGACGCGCTGATAATCGCCATGGGAATAGGCGGACTCTTCGCGGCCAGGAGGAAAAGGGCATAGGAGGCCCCATACGGTTGACAACTGGCCCTAAATGCGATACCTTAATTACAGGACGCATAGAGGGCCTGTTTCATGTCTTCCGGGAGGAGGCATTTATGGCATAAGGGGGATTTCCATGAGAAGAGCCGTAAAAAGTACCATATTCACCATATAGGGACAGTGGCAGGGCGGATATAGGGGACGTGCCGGAACACATGTGGACGGGCGAGGCAGATATAGAGGCTGCGCCGGAACATATGCGGAAGGGCGGAGCAGATATAGGGAATGCGCCGGGAAGCAGGCGAGGAGCACCTTTCGGAGCTGCCGGAAGGGTAGAATTAAAACGATATTCCGTCAAGAAATTACTGGAGAGCCTATATGGGAAACCGCCGGCGCCTATTGCCTATGTCTATGGGAAAGAGGGAAAGCCATATTTCAGGGACTTGCCCTTTTATTTCAATCTGTCCCATTCCGGGGACTATGTCCTCTGCGCCGTCTCCTCGGCGGAAATCGGGACGGACATCCAGCAGCACTGCGGAAAGAATGTGGAGAGGCTTGCCAGGCGCTTCTTTACGGAGCGGGAAGCGGCAGCGCTGGAGCAGGCAGGAGAGGAGCGGGAGACGAGGGAAAGGCTGTTTTACCGGCTGTGGGCCAGGAAGGAGGCCTACGGGAAGCTGACCGGGAAGGGCATTGCGGCGGCTCTGGAGGTGGATTTCCTGCCCGGAGGGACTGTTTCGTCCCCATATGGGTGCAGTTCGGGCGAGGTAGGCGGAAAGCGTCTGCTGTGGGAAGAATATGACAGCATAGCGGGATACAGCATTGCCCTTTGCCGGTATGGCTGACCTGTCTATTTTTCATAGTCGGCCAGGAACGGATCGCCGATGTCCAGCCGGACAGGAGGCCTCTGCGGAGGGGAATCGGGATTCGGGGCCGGTGAAGGAACCGGCGGCGCGGACAAGGCCTGGGCAGGCGGACAGACCGTGGGGATGCAGGGCGGCCCGAACTGTCTGCCAAACTCCAGGTTGGCCTGGATCAGATTGTACTGCATCAGCAGCTTCAAGGTCTGGGAGAGACATTCCGGCGTATTGCAGTTCACCTCACAGATATCCTTGAGGGAATGGGAGAGATTTAAGATATCCAGGGATGTAATGGCCATGCTGACCTCCGCGGGGGACTTTCTCTACATTATATTCCGGCAGCCGCCAGACTGTGCGGGAATGCTTGCGAGGTGTTAGAAATGCTATTTGGTATGCCGACCCTGATAGAAACCAGCACGCTCGAAGAGTGCGCGGTGCTGTGTAAGGATTTTCATTTGGATTTTATAGAGCTTAACATGAATCTGCCCCAATACCAGTTGACGGAAATCGATATTGCGCGTTTTAGGAAAACGGCAGATGCATTTGGGATTTCGTATACCATTCATTTGGACGAGAATCTAAATGTCAGTGATTTTAATCCCTATATTGCCGATGGATATCGGCGCACGGTGGCAGAGACCATTGCTTTGGCTAAGGAACTTCGGGTTTCCATCATAAACATGCACCTGCCCCGGGGCGTGTACTTTACGCTTCCGGATAAGAAAGTGTATCTTTATGCGCAATACCTGGAGCGATATTTGAAAAGCATGGCGGGTTTCAGGATTCTGTGCGAATCGGCCATCGGCGAATCGGATATCAGAATCTGCATAGAAAACTGCGATGGGTATCTATTGTTCCAAAAACAGGCGCTGGGCGTTCTTCTGGAATCTCCTATATTTGGACTGACATTCGACATCGGCCATAATCATGGATGTGGCGGCATGGATGAGCCGTATATCCTTGAGAAGAAAAGCCATCTTTGCCATATGCATATGCATGATGCGCTGGGCAGGAAAAACCATCTGGCCATTGGCGCAGGCGAATTGGATATGGGCAGATACCTGAAGCTGGCAAAAGAGAGGAACTGCTCCGTAGTATTGGAGACGAAAACCATCGATGGATTGAGGCAGTCGGTAAACTGGATGTGCCAAAGAGACCTGATATAATAAACTCAGAATACACCAACTCGTAATTCAGCAATTTGCGAAGTAAGAAACGGTAGAGAAAAGATTCAAAAATCAGGGAAAATGATTGACATATACACCCGGATTTCGTACAATAATAACAGAGAGCAGCGATGCTCAAAATCAGGTGTCTCCCCACCAAAAAGCGGGAAGCTGTAAAATCAGGCGTTTCCCCACCAAAAAGCGGGAAGCTGTAAAATCAGGTGTTTCCCCACCAGAAAGCGGGAAGCTGTAAAATCGTGGGTGGGATTTCCCCACCCACTTCTTATAGGTGAAAGGTCACTATGGGCAAGATTGGCATCTACAGTGTTTCGGACAGATATATCGTTTTTCTCCGGTCTGATTCCCGACTACAGAACGTGTTTGACAATAAAGAAGGATTCCGTTCCCATACCCGCAAATATCTGGGTATTGTGTTCATGCAGGATGGATTTCATTACTATATTCCGTTTTCTTCTCCTAAAAATTCCGATTACATTATTAGACAGGACGGCACAAGAGAGATACGAAAAAGCATCATACCGATTGTCCGTATGACGACAACAGATACGGCGACAGGTACTTTGGAACTGAAGGGTACGCTGAAGCTGAGCAATATGATTCCGGTTCCGTTCAGTGAACTTACGCAGTATCGTATTTCGGACGAGGCGGATTTACATTATAAACAGGTCGTGATGAAGGAATATTCGTTCATTACTGCTAATTTGCCTATGATTCTCAAAAATGCCAGCGTCATTTACAGGCAGAAGACCAACGCAGACAAGCTTTTCGCGGACAAGAAAGCGCCGAAATACATAGAAAATACCGTGGATTTCAAATACGCGGAAAGTAAGTGCAAGGAATTTGAATCTATGGACAAATAGATACGCAGTGCCATAAAACACCAACGAAAGAGAGGTACAAAAGCAAAATGGAGCGTTCGGAAGATGTGATCCTTACGAATATGTGCATGGTCTACGACGGCAACAAGGTGCTGGTGCAGGAGAAGATATTGAGAGGCGACAGGAAAAAGGATCGTTCCAAAGGAATCATCTTTCCCGGCGGCCATGTGGAGAGGCATGAGCCGATCGTGGATTCCGTCATCCGCGAAATCTATGAGGAGACGGGCCTGACCATAGAGAATCCCAGGCTCTGCGGCATCAAGGATTGGGTGAGGGAGGACGGGAGGCGCTACATCGTCTTCCTGTTCAAGACGGACAGATTCTCTGGAGAGCTGAAATCCTCCGATGAGGGAAAGGTCTTCTGAACAGAGCTGGAGGATCTGCCGGACATGCCCTTCCTATGGCACATGGACCGCATGCTGCGGATATTCGATAAGGAGGAATTCGCGGAGCTGTTCCTGGAGGTGGAGCACGACTGGAGGCCGGTATTAAAGTAAATGTCTGCAGATATCTGGCCGTCCGGCCTTGCTGCAGGCATAATGCATGATGCTTAAGGCCCAATAAGGGCTTTACACTTTACCAAAGGGCTGTTATAATCATTCATAACAGATACGCACAGAGGGCGCTTTGGAAAGCGGGGTGACAGTATGCCAAATGGTCTTGAAATTACAAAAGCAGCAATCGACGATTTTAAAGAGATTCAAGAGTATATGGTGATTGCAAAAGAAGAGAACGCGGACAGGACATATGCTAAGCTGAAGAGGAAATACCTGGCTTTAAAAGCGATTCTCCAGGTGGCAGGCGTCAACCTGACGGATATTGACGAAATCAAGGAATAAAATGCAGCATCAGCCGTGAAACGGGTGCGGAGCCTTTTCTGGACAGCAGAGGGCTTTGCACCTTTCTTGCTTTCCGGCAGCCGGAAGACCGGAAAGGTCGGCCGTGACATGACGGATGCAAGACAAAGCGCTGAAATACAGACGACAGGAGGCATACAGACATGTATACTGACAAGGAGGCTGAAAACAGGATAATCACAATCCCCAATCTTTTGTCCGCATTCCGGCTGGTTCTGATTCCGGTATTCCTGTGGACATACTGCATCAGGGAGGAATACTTGGTGACGGCGGGGCTGCTGCTTCTCTCCGGGCTGACGGATCTGGCGGACGGCTTTATCGCCAGGCGCTTCCACATGGTGAGCAACCTGGGGAAGATGCTGGACCCAGTGGCGGACAAGCTGACCCAGGCGGCCATGCTCATCTGCCTTGTGACGCGGTTTCCTATGATTGTGTTCCCGCTGGCGCTCCTGGCCGTGAAGGAGGCCTCGGTGGGAATCACCAACCTCCTGGTCATCCGGAAGTCCGGCAGGGTCACAGGCGCGGCCTGGCACGGCAAGGTCACCACGGCGCTGCTATATCTCATGATAGTGGTTCACCTGATATGGTTCCATATTCCGGTGGCAGTCTCCAATGGGATGATAGCGGTGTGCTTTGGGGTGATGCTGTTTTCATGGGCGACCTACATCTGGTACAATATAAAGTCCCTCACCGGGAAAGGGACAGGTCCAAAAAAGCATTGACAGATGCTGCCAAATTCCCTAAAATAAAGACTGTATAGAGCCAGGAGATATGTATGATACCGTTAAAAAGGCAGAGCAAAGGCACAGAAATATAGGAACCGCAGGATTGGAGAGCTGTTCAAGGAAATTGACCTGTCAGAGAAGCAGGGAACGGGAATCACCAAAATCCTGAGGGAATTGAGGAAAAACGGCTCTCCGGATCCTGAATTCGATATGGACGAGGACAGGACATATCTGGAAACAATCCTTTATATTCAGAAAGAATTTGACCCGAAACTTAAAGTGAGCGATAAAGTGAGCGATAAGGAGAAAATGTTCTATCGCCTGTTGCTTGGAGCATTTGTGGAGAGGGAGTTCGTCACCACGAAAACCATGTCCGAAATCACCGGCATGGCGGAATCCACCACCAGACGCTATCTGCTCCGGTTCCGGGATTTGGGCGTCATCAGGCCGGATGGAAAGAACCGGGGGACAAAATATTATTTATCCGTCCGCTGAATCGGGCGAAAGAGGTGCAATCATGAATAGGTTAATGAAGTACTTAAGCGACTACAAAAGGGAATCCGTCCTGGCGCCACTGTTCAAGCTCCTGGAGGCCTTCTTCGAGCTGCTGGTGCCCCTGGTCATGGCCAGCATCATCGACCGGGGCATCAATGCGGGAGGCGCGGGCGGAGCGGACACGGGCCACATCTGGCGGATGGGCCTGTGCCTCCTGGCGCTGGCGATAGTGGGCCTGGTGTCCTCCATCACGGCTCAGTTCTTCGCCGCCAAGGCGGCAGTGGGCTTCTCCGCAAAGCTCCGCCAGGCCCTGTTCGACCACATCCAGGGCCTGGACTTCACCAACATCGACAAGGCCGGCACATCCACCATGATTACCCGCATGACCAGCGACGTGAA
>OFGG01000117.1_pt1 | contig 70044 bp, 60 predicted proteins | sample 1521701 | NCBI WGS metagenome assembly OFGG01 (sample SAMEA3504081, study PRJEB24116) | mouse gut metagenome | biome: mouse gut; feature: mouse-associated habitat; material: faeces | place: Denmark | collected 2011
GGTTCAAATAGTACATTTTATTTTGCGACAGTTCCTAAACATAAGACAAAACCAAAACTTCTACATCTATTGTTGTCATTGATACTCACCATATCAATGATAACACCAATATTTACTTCACAACCACTTCAAGTACAAGCAGAAGATGGAGGAGATATGGGAGCAGAAGATGGAGGAGGTGGTACTGGAGTTTATGATGGGGGTCCGATGTCGTCACGTACGGGTTGGATTTTCTATTGTATAGACTTATCCAACAACCAAGTCACCCCCACAGTAGCATGTACATCCAGTGGAGACATAGTAGACAAAAATGGAAAAACACTGCCAAGTGGAAATATATATTTAACTAGCAGATACGGTCAAACAGCCAGTGGCTGGCAAATTGGCTGTGACTGGGGTCCACCCCATACTGAAAGTGGAGAAGGGCGAGGTGATGAAGTAAAAGAGTACATGCTATCATCTGGAGAAGGTGGACAAAAGAAAGCATACAACCTAATAAGTAAATCCTTTGGTCAAAGTTATGCTGAACAATGGAAAAAAAGAGAAGTTTATTTAGTATTTGAACCATTTTACTGGTACAATGCTTTGGCTGGAAGTGGAAAACAAATCGGTTGGTATTGCATGACATCATACAAGTGGGGAGCATTTCATAAAGCTATAGGCTGTCCAGAAACAGGTATGTCATATTTTAAAAGATACACAAATAAAGTATGGCCTACATGTGTAAAACTTGATGGTTCAGCAGAGACAGCAGCTTTAGGATATTCACCAGTAAGTGGTGCACAGACAAATACAGCCATGGCAACAAAAAATGTAGGTGCTGGTATAGGTATTGTATGGAATGATGATAATGATGCACAAACCACATGTGATGAATCGAAGCAGCCAGAACCTCACGAACCAGCAGACGAATCAACTGGCGTATACAAAATTGTTAAATCCTATAGAATCCGAAACCTGGACACAAATGTACTCACAGACAAAGGAACATATGTTAAGCCTGATTCAAGTCCTAAAATAAGCATAGAAGATGAAAGCGAATACAAACTTATAGCATGGAAGACATCAACGACATACAAATCAGATATAAGTAGTATAAAATGGGAATCAACAGTACCAGCAGTACACAAGCAAAGTGGAACAACTCCAACAACAATAGAAATGAAGGCACCTGAAACAACATTGTATTTGTTGTTAGAGAAACCGGAAAATGAATCTACTCCTGTAACTGGACAAGCAGATTTTGTTATGAGTCAGTCAACCATTACACGAAAGATTAAATTGTCATATCCAGACAATAATGGTATAACCATTATGAAAGACACTCTGTTTAAATGGGTAAGACCAGCACACAAAAGTAGTTGTAGCGGGCATAGTTATGCAGATGGAAAAGATAGTGAAGGAAATACAAAATATAGTACAGCATATTGTAGTTATGGTAAATTTTCAGATAATTCAGTTAGATTTTCATTAAAGAGCTCTGAAAAATCAAATTATCCAGATATAGTAGCAACAAAATCAGGCTGGGAAAATGTAACCACAACAGGTTTAAAAGAGCCACTTGCAAAACAAGCAGCTCTCATGTATAATCTACTTAGAAAGGTTGATCGGACACGAAGTTCCGATTTGCCCTCAGTGAATTTAATATTTCAAAAGAAATAGCATCATACCTTGGGCGGTTGGGATGCTATTTCTTTTTATGATTATCTATGTAAGACAGAGCCGCAAAGATAACAAGCAATAATGTCAAAACTTCCATCACGCTCATGGGCACCACCCTCTTTCGTAAGACTAGAGGGCATCTATCAGAAAACCGCATCCTGCTTCCTTTTCAATTATACAATTCCATTATAGCATGAATAAATGTACTGCTCAATCTAAAAAGAAGATATAAGCATATTTTATATTTTACGGACTGTCTGTTTCAAATGTTTCAACTTTTTAAAACGTTTTGCGCAATGGATATGGAAGATGCATGTTAATGAAAATGGTAAAAATGGATATGTAATGCATAAATGAATACAGTGTGTAAGAATCAATATCCATGAAAGGGTTTATCATACGTACTAAAATTTCTCCATGTGGAATATCAGCAACAATGAACATATAAAAACAAATATTGCATTATGAAAAAATCAAGTTGTACAAGTTAATAGAAATTGTTGGCTTGTCAGTATACAGTGGGGTGGTTCCTGCATTATCTGATGAAGTTGGTATGTAGTGGGTATTTCATAATAGTAAAAAAGTGGTTTTGTGCACCAGAAAAAATGGTATGGTGCATTGGGATAATTTTTAAAAGTGTATATTAAAAATACGGGAAAATAAGCATGGCCTTCAATAGAAAATAAAAATCTGTTGGAGGTACTTTTATGTTATCAGAACATAATGAATTTTTAGAAAGGGCATACAGGATATTGAATAGGGTATATTTTGAGGACAGCCTGCCGGAGGTAGTGATTACAATACAGTCCTCTCAAAAATCATACGGCCATATCACGGTTGGGGAGATCTGGAAGGACAGCTGGGATTCCTATCATGAAATCAACCTGTCGGCAGAGTACCTTAACAGACCTGTGGAAAACATCATCAGTACTCTGGTTCATGAAATGTGTCATTTGTATGCTATGGAAAATAATATAAAGGACACATCAAATAATAACCGCTATCACAATAAAAAATTTAAAGAGATAGCAGAAAAAAGGGATTTGAAAATAAGCTACCATGAGAGCATAGGATGGAGTGTAACCGAGCCTACAGAAAAGTTAATAGAAACGATAAAGGAAAATCATTTAGATTCCCAGATAGAGTATGTGCGTATGGGTGCTTATGGCTGGACTGGGGGAGATAATGGAAATGGTTTAACTGGTACGAAAGGGAAGAACCCCAAAAAGAAGTCCAGCACAAGAAAATATATCTGCCCTAAATGTGGTAATTCAGTGAGGGCTACAAAGGATGTAAATATAGCGTGCCTTGATTGTCTGTTGCAGATGGTGAAAGAGGAATAAAAATCAAAAATTCCTCTACAATCTCCCTAAAAATCAGTGACACATAATGGTTTATCTCCTTGCACTCCGTCAATAGATTTATCAGTTTATCAGCGTTAAGATGTATTTGAAGTTAAGGAAATAAACAATAAAACATTAAGAAAGTGAGGAAAACATTATGTGTAAAATGAGAATTGTAGTAAGGAGGGAAATGCTGGGAGCAAGGGAGCAGGCATGGTCTGTATGGAGTGGGAAAGAGGTCATGGAGTATACTGGAAATCAGATAAAGGGCATGATCAAGTCAGGCCAGAAAGTATGTGGTTTAACAATAAAGGGGGTTGAACTGGTGCCTGATACAGAGGGATTTTTCACCACAAATATCATGGAGCACCGGTACTGTGGGAATTACACCCCTATGCTTGAGAGTGAGGGTGTCACGGCTAACGTGTTCTACATTGTCATCGGCAGTCATGAGGAAAAGGGGGTTACATACTACGATTGCATTTCCACAAAATTCGAGCAGACAAGTTTTGAGCAATCGGACGTAAGGGCTTATATCCGGCTGGGGATAATTTCAGGGGGTGCAAGGCTGGGGGCTGATGATAAGATTGAACTTGCTTCTCTGGAATATGGGAAAGCAGAGGAAACAAAGCAGACAGAAAAGAAAGAAACTGTAGGGAAAAAGAAATAAGGTTCTGAAGAGTTTATAGGGTGTCCATTGGAAACAGTGGACACCTGATTGATTTAAAGGGTTTCCAGAGGGTTCCAGAGAGGTACAGGGAGAAATGATTGAACAGTATCGAGGTTATGAGATAAAGGTTTATTGGAGCAACATTGAACAGGGATATGTATTTTGTATCTTTACCAGTGACGGTACAGGCATCATAGAAAGCAATGTATATCATTATGAAAAGTTCGCATTAATGGGGGCAAGGGAAACAGTGGACAGATATATAGAGGTTAAGGAAAGGGGGCTTGACAGGTGGACTATCTGACATTTATAACAATCCATACAATGATAATCATTTCATTATGTGGAATTGTTTATTTAGGTAAACAGTGCTATTCATTCATAAAGTGGATTGCAAAATGGACGTTAAAGGAACTAGAAGAAGAATAATAAACAGTATTATCAAAAATGGTTTATCTGGCATAATGGATAAACCATTTTTTGTATGTAGCTTTTCATCAATGGAAAATCCCATTGCTGTCATGTATAGATACATGGGATTGATAAGGAAGTGAAACTTATAAAAATTTAACAGAAACGAAAGGGATTGAGCAATGGCAGTTAAACTACGAGTGATACCAAAGATAAACGGAAATATGATAGGGGTGTTTGTCCATATACCTGCTACAGGAGAGAGCAGACAGGTCGCACTGGTTGAATGTCCGAATGATAACCAGTTAAACGACAATGTGGAACTGGCAGACGAAATATGCAGGACATACAGAAAGAGGATAAACAAGAGTATTTGAGAAAAAGGGCAGTCGCTTTAAAAGCGGCTGTCTTTTTTAGCGTGTTTATTTTAATGCAACTAAGGAGCAGTAAAACAGGAGGATAAATTGGAAAGTTTTGATAGACAAGTTTAAAAGTTTTTGCGGACAGTAAAACAGAAAAGCGGTTACAGATACAGGCAGGGCATACAATCCAGATTTCTCAAGTTTGTATTTCTGATTTATATAAAATTTTGAAGTTTCTATAATGTAGTATATTGATTCTAGTAAATTTTCCTTGAATTGTAAGTTTTCAATAAGGTCAGGTAAAAGAAAATATTTTAAAAAGAGTTGATTTTATAAGGATTTCAAAGGGTTTGAGGAAAATAAAAGGATGGAATGTCTTAAAACGGGTATATTGATAAAATTATATTAAATTGTAGATTTGGAAATCTGGTACAAATTTCTAAAAGAAAAAAGGGTGGTTCCGAATGACAATGATAGATACATCGCTTTTTTAACTTCGACTAAAAACCCATACTTATTATTGAACACAGAAAACAAGGTGTAATACATGGGTTGCAGGCTAAGCCAGCATAATAACAATAAAAAATTCAAGTGAAAAAGAAAAGCACAAGGATATGTGTAAATCGAGTATCAGTTGATAAATCAGGTTGACATTTTCTGGAGTTGTTTCATTTTAATTAAAAGACGGCCGATTTTTAAAATTCACTGCCAGTTCACACCTTGTTGGGAGTGAAGCGTTACAATATAACCGTTTCAAAAAAAGTTTAATATGAGAGGTGGGAAGTAAAGGGTATACCGTAAAATATGCATTTAGGTAGAAATAGAAAATTTTAATTTTGTAAAGGAGAAATTTTCTATGATGATGCATGAAATGATGAAACGGGCAACGGCAATTGAAAAGAGGTATGGAAAACTGCTGTCACTGAATGCGGTGGCAGAATACCTCGGTCTTGACCTGCCAACAGTGGAGGCTCTTGTGGCAATCGGGGAAATAGACTCCGTGGCAGTTGCAGGAATCTGTATGGTCAAGTCAGTACATCTTGCCAAGTTTGAGTTGGATGTTACAGGTATGCCAATGGGTACTCCCAGTCCTGTCATGGAAGAAAGAGAGGTTGACATAATGAAAGTCACCGAGGGAAGTATTTATCCTGTGAAAAGCAGTAAAAATCCATATGAGATGAGGTTCTTCATCACGTTTGATGACGGTGTCAGGCGTGCTGTAAAGATACGCGGCACCAGTGAAGAAGAAGTTGCGCAGAAAAAGCAGCAAAAGATTCTGGAGGTACTGGCAGAGTACAGGGCAGAAAAGAATGGTGCCGCAGAAGTGCAACAGCCTGTCGTCGTGGAAGAGCCTAAAACAGTCACATTCCGTACAGTGTCGGAAATGTGGTATAAGGAATTCAAGCGCGACAATGAGAGCAGAGGGAACAGCTATGCAAACATAGAAAGCGCAAAATATTCCCTTAAGACAATCAATAAGGTCATAGGGGAAAAGGACATAAGAGACATAACCAAAGAGGTCGCACAAGAGATGATAAACGAAATTTCATTAGATAATGGAGAGAATTTCAGAAGCAAGAGCCATGTGGAAAAGGCAATGCGTAAGTTTAAAAATGTCATGGACTATGCCTTTGAAAATGGTTACATTGACAGACAGATAGGAAAGCTTGTGCTGAATAAGAATCTGCGCGAAGCGGATAAGGATTCAAGGTTTATTGAAAAGGAAACCTTGATTGTGCTGTTGGACTGCATAAAGGGGAATATGTTTTACCATACATTGGTAAACCTGATATTGTCAAGCGGATTGAGACAGGAAGAAGCGCTCGCCTTGACAATTGATGATATCGTGGTAAATAATGGATTATATCAGATATATGTGAGTAAGGTAGTGGTGGAACTATCTTCAAATAACTACGGTATCATTGACAGGCTTAAGCATGGGGAAAGGGCAAGATACATAAGCATCCCGAAAGAAATCTATGATATGGTAAGGGATTACTACAGGGGAAGCATGGAAGATGCCTGCCTTGTGGAGATGAGAAAAGAACATGATACAGAGAAATATATCTTTGTCAATAAGAATGGATGTATTCATAATAAGAGAACCCTGTACCATAGCATGGTAGGGTATCTTGAAAGGAATATGCCCCAGAACAGCAGGGTAAGGCTTCACATGTTGCGCCATACATTCGCTTCGCTTATGAAGAATGAGGTGCCGTTGGAGGTGGTGTCAGAGGTATTGGGGCATAGTGATATATCGATTACGATGAAGTTTTATGCATCGCAGACAATAGAAGACCACAAACGTGTAAGCTTAGGGGCTGAAGCAATGATGAAGAAGATTAAGGGATAAGTTAAAACAGAAAGCACAATAAACTAAAAAGGCAACTGTTGGAATAAAAGCAACAGTTGCTTTTTTTAGCTTATTGTGATAGGATATGGAAAATAAAAGTGCCCTTAAAAAATGCCTCTGAATGGAGGGAGTGGGAAAAAGGTTGATTTTATGGGGTTTTCAGGTGACTCTGAATTGCCTTTTAATCAAGTTGTCTGGGGTTCGAATCCCCAATGTCTCATTACATGTAGACTTTTTAACGGTCATTCGTTAAAAAGTCTATTTTTTTGCTGTTTTGGGGTGTACCATGGGGGAAATGGGGGCGTTGGGAGTGGGGGCAGGGACATAAAATGCCTTTATAGGCTGTGGGAACCGCCCTCTGCCGCCCTTGATTTGGGTAGCTGTATAATTTTTGTAATGGTCTATTGCTTTATCCGGTTAGTAACACAGTGCTGGAAAAATTAGCTATACTCCATTAAAATCGGTATTGGAGGATGCAGATATGCCACGTTACATTGCCATGCTGACAAACGATGAAATACAGAAACTGAAAGCATTAATACAAAAAGGCGGAAAGGGTTACCGCATAAAACATGCGCAGATACTGCTGAAGCTGGACCAGAAGCCTGAAAACAAGGCATGGACAGTTGACATATTCCAAAATGGCTACAACAAAAATTGCAAAAGTAAGCAATACCATGAACTCTTCATATGTACTCATAGAAAACGCCTCCTTCCATTCAAGGCTCGGAACGGAGGTATTCACACCCTATCGGCTCCCCTGGTAAACATATTATGTTGTCATGGTTCTGGAGTTGCGATATCGTAACTGGTATGATATAATTGCTTTGTTACCGCCCCTAGACTGGTACAGGAAGGGGGTGCATCTGATGGAAATGTTGTCATCCTTCATTATTTCCGTGTTGGCCAGCGTAGTTGCCTACTACCTGTGCAAGTGGCTTGACGGGGATGAATAGACGGTAGCCAGGCCCGAACGGTTTGACTTCTCCGTAAAAGAAGGAGAACCCCCGAAAGTACTGGGAATACTTCCGGGGGTTCGTCCTTTTGTGCATCTCATGGATGCTGTCATCCTTATGCCTACTGGCATTATAGCATATGCGAAACCGGAATGCAATATGCGCCCAGAGTAATTTATTGTATTTTATTGTGAAGCAATATCAGGCAAATGTATTTTGAAACGTCAGAGCGGTTCAATCATTAAGTTGGCTTTTTATATAAGATTGGTTCAAAGAATAATACATCATCTTACAATGGAATGAAAAATACCATATGAGGCTGTAAATTTTTCTGTGTCTATGGAGGAAAAGTCCTTCCGATAAGATTTAGATATGTACAATACTGTGTCGAATCCTGGGTTTGATTTTGTTGCCGATTTATGTTACTGATTATAGTATTACCACTCTGCATGTTTTTATACAGATTTTTCTAATTTTTTGCACCAAAATAAAACATCCCGGCTGCTTCTTTCCGTGGGCTCTGGAATAAGAATGGGGTTTCCTGGCAATACTATAGATGCCGACGGGATAAGGATGGGGACAGCGGCATTCCTATCAGGATGCGCTGCCCCAGCCTTTCCTTTTTACAGATACTGGGTCAGCCGTTCTCCATAGAGGACAGTGAGCTGGTTGAGTACCTGATCCCAGTTCCGATACCTCTGGGTCCACTTCTTCGCCACATTCAGGCTGGCCAGATAAAGCATCTTTTCCAGAGAACTGTCACTTGGGAATACGCTCTTTGTCTTGGTGACTTTCCTGTACTGACGGTTCAACCCCTCAATTATATTTGTCGTGTACATGATGTGGCGCACTTCGTCCGGAAACTGGAAGAAACGGCGGACATCTTCCCAGTTGCTGACCGCATAGGGGTACTTCTTTCCCCATTTCTCCCTGACATCCGCCAACGCTTCCAGCCCAGCCTTTTCATTCGGGGCATTGTATACCGTAGGTCACTGTAGTTTACATACTGGAACGAGTTGCGCAACATGTGGATGACGCACCTCTGGATTTCGGACTGGGGAAACACGGCGTTAATCGCCTCCTTGAATCCAGGGAGACCATCCACGCAAAAGAACAGCGCATCCTGCACTCCCCGGTTCTTCAGGTCGTTCAGCATCCCCAGCCAGAACTTCGAGCTCTCGTTGGCACCTACCGTGATGCTGAGAATCTCCTTGTACCCCTCCGTTGTGACGCTTACCAAAAAGGAGCCATTTTCTACCATAGACACAAACTTTTTTACACTATCATTGCGTAACGATAATTATATTTAAATTAGTTTATCTGCCGTTTTTAGTTCTTCTAATTCCATTTCATATTGCTTGATTGCATTTTGTAATAACCATTTTCTATTTTCACTTTTCCATGTCTTTAAATTTTTCTTATCGTAAAAAAGAGAAAAATCATGTATTGTACAAGAAAGTTTTGTATGTATATGTGCCCAATCATGCAATTCTTTTGGAGGTATTGGTAAATCACTTTGTTTCAAAAACCATTTTGAGATTTCAATATTAAGAGGAGCAACGCTATCAATCAATTCTTCTTCGGTTATCGCATTATTGAGATATTCTCTAAATATTTTAATGTATTGTTCCGCTACTGATATAATATTAGCGGTATGTTTCCTTGTAATTTGAATCAACTCATCTTTATCTAAGGTGTTATCTTTTAAGTTCTTTATTTACTCATATGAACCGTGTACATCAATATGGATTCCTTTTGCAACGATAGTATTTTTTGATGTACGATACCAATATTCTTTGTCTTGTGTATCATCAACCCATGTAGAATGACAAGTAAAATTACAATCAACCATATCATCCTCATCATAACCAAAATAGCACCACACGATATTTGCTGCACGCTCTTTATAACGTGCTTCTGCAATTTCATTCTGGTACACATCATAATAAAGTACTTTATTTTTTATTTTTGTTGCAATTTCTGCAATCTGTTCCACCGAACTTTGAAAACGCAAAATCACTTTAACAGATAACCTTTTTGCACCGGCATGAGGTACTGGTTCAACTTTATAAACAATGTAGTTATCTGTTTCTTCGTATACTTTTGCGATTTTGTAGGGATTGTATTCTTCAACATCAAAAAATATAGTTCCGCCTATACTTGAGCGAAATACTGGTTGCTGAAAATTACATTTCCCTTTTCTGTTTGAAACTTCTGCAAAATGGAATATTGCTTCATTTATTGCTTCCAAAGATTTTTTACCTTTTCTGATCAAAAAACGCGCAGTTAATGCATCACACACAAAACTTGTATATAAACTAATTTCATTATCTTCGCTAAAGCCAGAATATTGATCGGCACCACAAGAAGCCAAAACCGCAAAACCGCGTCCGGCAAAATGTTCAACCGTTTCATCAATATCTATCGTTGGAACATTTTCAAGTGAAAAACCACCAGAATGACAACTATCTATAATAGCAATTTAATTTTTAGCTTGTACTTGCTCTATTGTATTAAGCAAATCTTGTAACTCGATCAAACCATCACTCAATACTAAGCAATTTTTTCCACCGTGACCAGAGAAGTAAAAAATAAATGTATCATTTTCCGATATATCTTTAAGTACAGTGTATATTGACGCAATAAAATCATTCTTTGTTACAATACCCGTTTCACCACACAAGTGTATATTGCCTGGGCTTATATTTAACCCTTTGACAAGAGCCTTTCTCATTGCAAATAAATCATTTCTGCACATAGGCAAAGAAGAACACTTAACTGTTAAATATTTACACACTCCTACTAATAATACTTTTGTCGTTCCCATATTTACTACCTACCTTTTAGCCATATTGTTTCATAGATTTCTGTTTGTTATTTTAGCATAGTAATGTGCATTTTTCTATATATCAAAACACTAATCATTAATATAAGCAAAATGGGTATATCATTATTAGCAATATACCTATTTTGCTTTTCGACCCACGAGGAAATTACTGTAGTATCAGTTTGTTTGGTGATACTGTTTTGAATATCTACAATCTTATATCTTTTTTCACTCTGTTTGTCAGCGTTAATGATAAGTTGTCGTTAATACTTCCTTATCGCCATAAAACTAAGTGAAGTTGAGATTTGAGAGAGTCTTGTAATATTTAAGAAAAGTTAATATTGCGCTCTAATGCGGCGGCATTGAGCCATGCAGGTAATGTTACAGTAGGGTTGACAGAGCGGTTAACGCGTGCCTGACGGATAGACGGCATATATACATCTACCAGTACAATTTGTTCGTTTGGCTGAGTGTCTACCTCTGCCAAAGGAGTGTGGGTAGGAATTTCTTCTGCATTTTCTTCCAGTCTATAAAGGACGCAGCCGAGAAGTTTTCTTGCGAATAAAAGGGCATCATCATTTACGCCGTTGGTGGCGCATTTCAGATCAGGAAAATCCACAGCGATTTCCTGGCCGGGTTCGTAAGTGAAAACAGCAGGATAAAAACATCGTTCTACTTGTTTCATGGAAATGACCTTCTTAATCAGATTTGCCGGGAGGGAGCCGGGGCTACCTAAATGTTAGCCCCGACTGTTCTTAATTTGTTTTAGTGTTTTAGTAGGGATGTTTTTGTCAGGATGCTTTACAGTTGTACGTCCCTTTTTGGTTGGGTGCTTGATATGAAGATCGGGGTAGCTGATAGGTGTTAAGCCTGTATTTTGGAGAGAAGTGCTTCTTGTGCCATTTCCATAGCTTCCGGAATGGTGGAACCGTAGGTATTGCATCCTTTCAAATCGGGAAATTCCACCCAGTAGGATTCGGCTTCCTTGTGGAAGATGGCAGGATATACAAATAACATAAAAAACCTCCTTACAATTATGTGCGCATAATGCGCGTAAAAGTCAAGTGAAAATGGGTTCTTTCCGAAGTTAGTTGAAAGCAAATGATTGTTCTGGATAAATGCGGTATACTGATAACAGATTATTTTTGTCATGGAGATGCCGCATATGGATGAATTCATTAAGCTTTTGGCTAACTGACAGGGCTGGGATGGACACGTAAAGAGATCGCGGCGGAAGTGGGAATATCCTATGCGGCGTTAAGAAGATGCCAGTCCCAATACTTCAACCCGGTACATGGTCTGTACAATACCACCAGGAAGGTCAAGTCGTTTGCGGAAACAATAAAGCAGCTGCTGCACGAAGGATGTACGTTCCGCCAGATAGAGGAAGCCATAAGGAAAGAGGGGGATAATGGGGCATCCTTGACAATCCGAATGTATACAACATGGGAGCGGAAACTCATGAAAGTGGCCAGAGCTGACGATACGGGGCCTGTGGAAAAGATAGAACGGAAATGGCTGATACGCCTGTTATAGAAACCCAAAGGAGTTGGCAGCATCCCTGGAGGCTCTGTGGAAAAGGGGAGTCTCCAGGACTTTTTACCCTGCGGGGACTGTGACTTTACAGCCAGATATTTCCATAAGGGTCGGCTGTCTTGCAAAGGCCGATAATAAATTCAATGAAGGCAATCAACGCAGGAATTCCTGTCCAGCAGAAAAGGACATAGAGGATTCCCATGCCGATTTTTCCGGCGTAGAACTTGTGGATACCGATTCCGCCCACAAAGAGGGCAAGGAGGCAGTAGACCAGTTTGTTCACAGGCCGTCCCCCTGTGTATCCGCCTGGAGCGGGGATTCCTGCACTGGAGGCTGAGCTGGAGGAGGCGTTATTGTTGACGATTATGGGTGTGGGTCCAGGCTGGCTGTTCAGTTCCGCAACCTGTTTTCCGCACATAGGGCAGACTACACAGTTCTGATCGATCTGTGATCCACAGTGCTGACAGTATTTTTTCCGGGAAGAAGTGTCAACAGGGGCTCCGCAGCCGGGACAGCTGGCTGCCTTGTCGGAGACTTCTCTTCCGCATTCGGGACAGGTAATCAAAGCCATATGAAATCCCTCCTTAAAAGTGAGACAGATTCGTAAATGATATCAATTCCAATTATACTACCATATGGATACCGTGTAAATAAAAAGTTGTTTTTTGTCTGAAACCATGATAGAATGAGGGACATGTCTGAGACAGAATCAGAAAAGGGGCCTTTTACAGGCCAGGGAGAGGTAACAGAAATGGAACAGAAGAAGACAGTGCAGACGGAAAATAAGATGGGGGTTATGCCAGTGGACAGGCTGCTGGTATCCATGTCCCTGCCCATGATGATATCCATGCTGGTGCAGGCCCTGTACAACATTGTGGACAGCATTTTTGTGTCACGGGTCAGCGAGCAGGCCCTGCGGGCAGTGTCCCTGGCGTTTCCCATTCAGAGCCTGATGATTGCAGTTTCCGTGGGAACGGCGGTGGGAATCAACGCTTTTCTGTCCAGGACACTGGGGGAGAAAGAGTTTGAAAAGGCCAATACCATTGCGGTAAATGGTATCTTTATTGAGATGGTGAGCTATGTGGCATTTGCCCTGGTGGGAATCTTTGCCAGCAGGCCGTTTTTTGAGAGCCAGACTCCCATTCAACAGGTGAGGGAATACGGTGTATCCTACCTGACTATCTGCTGCGTGGCAGGGATTGGCATCTTTATGCAGGTGGTGTTTGAACGTCTGCTCCAGTCCACCGGGAAGACCATATATGCCATGATTACCCAGGGGGCGGGAGCTCTCATCAACCTGGTTCTGGACCCCATACTGATCTTTGGCTGGTTTGGTCTGCCCGAGATGGGAGTGGCGGGAGCGGCTGCTGCAACGGTGGCAGGTCAGATGGCTGCGGCCGTTCTGGCCGTGGTGTTCAACCTGAAATTTAACCGGGAGCTGCACCTGACTTTCCGGGGATTTCGGCCTGATAAAAGCCTTATCGGCGGTATCTACAAGGTGGGAATTCCTTCCATTATCATGCAGGCTATAGGGTCTTTGATGACCTACGGCATGAATTTGATTTTGGAGGCTTTCGGCGCGGCCCAGACGGTGTTTGGGATCTATTTTAAGCTCCAGAGTTTTATCTTTATGCCCATCTTTGGGCTCAACAATGGCATGGTGCCCATTATCGCCTACAACTTCGGGGCAGGCAGCCGGGAGCGTGTGACAGCCACCATCAAGAGCAGCATTCGGTATGCGGTTTGTATCATGCTGGCAGGTCTTGTGGTGATGCAGCTTCTACCAGGACAGCTGATTGGTCTGTTTGACGCGGAGGCTTCTTCCGGGCTTCTGGAAATCGGCATTCCGGCCCTGCGGATTATCAGCCTGAGCTTCTGCTTCGCGGGTTACTGTATTGTGGTGGGGAGTGTGTTTCAGGCGCTGGGAAACGGAGTGTACAGCATGATTACTTCCATTGCCAGGCAGCTCTGTGTGCTTCTGCCGGTGGCCTGGCTTTTTTCCCTGACGGGAAATGTGAACCGGATCTGGTGGGCTTTCCCCATCGCGGAACTGGCCAGTCTGGCCTTGAGCACATTTTTTCTGGTGCGTATCCACAGAAATATCATCAGCCGTATGGGGGAGGATGTTCCTGGGAAGAAGGCGGGAAAAAGAGTGGCGGAGAGGGCATAGAGATTGTTCTGGAGGAAATGGGGCTGAAAGATGTCCTCAAAAAGGTTGCGGAATGAAAAGCTGGTGCTTGACAAGGCTGGGGGACAGAGGGTATAATTCCTTTAGCTGCTTTAAGACGGATAGGGGACGGCAGTCGTGTCGTTTTTCCGGTCTCGGGGCTTCTGACATGGTTTTTAGCCAGGCGGAATTGATGGAATTGGCAGACATGCAAGATTTAGGTTCTTGTGCTGCAAGGCGTGAGGGTTCAAATCCCTCATTCCGCATCTTATGGCGCGAAGCAGAACACGAAAGGTTCGGGCTTCGCGCCTTTTTGTGCGGTTATGAAAAAGCCGCAGGTCTTGGCCTGCGGCTTTCTGCAGTTTTTCCGAGAGAGGACTGGATGGAGAGCAGGAGGTCAGCCTGGCTTGAATCCGGACTGTAGAGCCATGTAGGAATTGTGGTATTCGGCCCGGTAGGTGACATCCTCGTCAAACCAGCTGGGCGGCAGAAAGGCTTCCGCTGCGCCTCGGCTGCCAAACTCCACTTCTGCCATGACCAGGGGGGCAAAGGGCGGGTCGAAAACATCCAGTTCTATGGTAAGATGGTAATCTGCCGGAGGGACCGGGAAACCGTCCCTCTCCTGGAAGTCAGGGTGCAGAAGGGGGATCAGGTATCGTTTTTTTGAGATAATTCTGCCGTCCACTTTTTCCCGCAGGTGATAGTAGGCTTCCTGGTTCAGGGGAAGGTTGAATTCTTCTCTGGCCATCATGCCGCTGCCTTTGTAAGTGAGGTAATACTCATCGTCTTCTCTGCGGACACGCACCACCGGCGAAGTGTTCAGGTATCCCTGTTCAATGTGGCGGTAAGGGTAGCTCTCCAGGTCTGCAGGCAGTTCTTTGATAGTAAATTTGCGTTCTATTTCCATAGCTGTCTCTCCTGTCTTTTGCTTATTTTGTTTTTTGTGTGTATCTTTCTTTAATTATATCATATTTTTGGTCTAAATCCAAAGGTATTAATTGAAATATTTGCAGTAAATGTGTATACTGTAGGGAGAATGTTTTGGGAGTAAAAAAGAAAGGACTGGGATTATGGAAAAGATTGGGGTTTTTCTGGCGGAGGGTTTTGAGGAGATCGAGGCGCTGACCGTGGTGGATATCTGCCGCAGGTGCGGCCTGGAGGCGGAGACAGTCTCTGTGACGGAGGAGAGAGTGGTGGAGAGCTCTCACGGAGTGGGGGTACGGGCGGACAAGGTGTTCTCTCAGGCGGACGTGCCGGGATACGCTATGCTTGTGCTGCCGGGGGGTATGCCAGGCACTAAGAACCTGGAGGCCCATGAGGGACTGATGGCCCAGGTGGATGAGTTCCACAAGGCCGGCAGGTATATCGGAGCCATCTGTGCGGCGCCCAGCATTCTGGGACACAGGGGCATCCTTCGGGGAAGGAAGGCCTGCTGTTATCTGGGATTTGAGAGTCATCTGGAGGGGGCACAGGTTACGCAGGGGCCGGTAGAGGTAGATGGACATGTAGTTACTTCCCGGGGAATGGGAACGGCGGTGGATTTTGCCCTGGCAATAGCCGAAATATTCTGTGGGCAGGAGAAGGCCCGTGAGGTGGCTCAGGGAATTCTGTACGCAGGGTGAGGAAGAAAAGGGACTCTTTATGTGAAAGCTGTACTGGCCGGAGAGGAGACAGGGAGATTATAATGAAAGAATATCAGAAATGTGCAAGGGAAATGTTGGCTTTTATAGAGAAAAGTCCCACCTGCTTCCAGGCGGTGGAGAACTTGAAAGCGGACCTGGAGGGGCAGGGATTCCAGGAACTGAAGGAAGCCGGGGAGTGGAAAATTCAGGCCGGCGGAGGATATTTTGTCACAAGAAATGACTCCTCTCTGATCGCTTTCCGCCTGCCGGCAGACGGGAGCGGGGTTAAGGGATTCCATATCTGTGCATCCCACAGCGATTCGCCCTGTTTTAAGGTCAAGGAGTCCCCTGAGATGTCTGTGGAGGGAGTCTATGTAAAGCTGAATACGGAAAAATATGGCGGCATGATTCTGTCTACCTGGATGGACCGCTGTCTCTCTGTGGCAGGGCGCGTGGCGGTGCCGGGGAGAGAGGGCGTGGAGACCAGGCTTGTCAATATTGACCAGGATCTGCTGGTGATCCCCAGTGTGGCCATCCATCTGACCAGGGGGACTGCTGAGAACGGCGAGCTGAATCCCCAGACGGACATGCTTCCTCTTTTTGGGTCAGCCAGCCAGGAGGAAGAGAAGAAGCTTCTGATGGAGCGGGTTGCCGAAGCGGCGGGGGTGAAACAGGAGGATATTCTGGGACAGGATTTGTTTCTGTATGTGAGGGAGAAGGGCAGAATCCTGGGAGAGGGAGGAGATTTTGTTCTGTCTCCCAGGTTGGATGATCTGCAGTGTGTCTACGCTTCCAGCAGGGCTTTTCTGGAAAGTATGCCTCAGGAGTATGTGAATATCTGTGCTGTTTTCGACAATGAGGAGGTGGGAAGCGGCACAAAACAGGGAGCGGATTCCACGTTTCTGGAGGATGTGCTGTGGAGGATATCCAAGGGTCTGGGGCAGGGCAGAACCGGGTATCTGAGGCTGACCGCGGGAAGCTTTTTGATCTCTGCGGACAATGCTCACGCAATGCATCCGAACCATCCGGAAAAGTCTGATCCCACCAACAGACCCCGCCTCAACGGGGGGATTGTGATTAAATTTCACGGGGGCCAGAAGTATACCACGGACGCGGTATCTGCGGCCAGGATGAGGGGCATCTGTAAGGCGGCCGATGTACCCTGCCAGTCCTATGCCAACCGTTCGGATATTCCGGGAGGATCCACCCTGGGCAATATCTCCACGGCCCATGTATCCGTCTCCAGTGTGGATATAGGGCTTCCCCAGCTTGCCATGCACTCGGCGGTGGAGACAGCGGGGGTGAAGGACACAAAATATGCCCTGGATGCTTTGAAAGTATTTTACAGTGAGTGACATCTTTGGATGAACTGGACGGGAGAAACCGAGGTCCTGCAGAGAATATTTTACAGTGAGTAAGGGATGTCTTCGGATGAACCGGATGGAAACAACAGGGTTCTGCAGAGGGTATTTTCTGTATATGAGGGAAGTGTTCCGGACATCGGGAGGAATGGATTTTAACGACAGAACAGATGCCTGCCGAAGGGCGGGCAGGGCGGTATGAGTATGGAAGTAAAAAGAACCGGCAGGAAGCATGCCGAATGGAAGATAGCGGTTATTGTGACGAGCGGCCTACTGCTTGCCGTGGGTATTTTTCTCTTTTATTTCAAAGTCTATCAGGTGGCGCCGGTATTCAGCGAGGCCACGTATGAGTATGGGACAAGGATCAGCCGGGAGATCACGGACTATATTTCGGGCACGGAATGGTCTGTGAATCTGGGGGAGCTGGATCTGTCCGGGGTGAACGAGGGACGCACGGGAACCTATGAGGCGGTGGTCCGCCATGGGGGGAGTCAGTTTGCGTATACAATCACCATCCAGGACACGGTGGCGCCTGAGATCCGTTGGAAAGAAGGGCCTGTCTACCTGGCTGTGGACACTGCCTGCAGGGTGGAGGATGTGGTTGAGGGTGTGATGGATGTGGACACCCAGGTGCAGACTTTTTTCCTGCGGGAGGGTGTGACTCTGGAGGAGATCTCTTTCGACCGCACCGGGGAATATGACCTGGAAATTCTTGCCAGGGACAGGGCCGGCAACGAGTCCTGGGGCAGGGTGCGGGTCATTGTGGATACGCCTCCTGTCTTTGCCGGGCTTCATGATTTCTATATGGTTCCGGGAAGTGAACCGGATTATCTGGAGAACGTGGAGGCCTGGGACAGGCGGGACGGGGACCTGACGGAGTGCATAGAGGTGGATGACGACCTGGTCAACGCGGAGAAGGAAGGCGTATATACCTTGCGCTATCTGGTTTCCGATCTGTGCGGTCTTGAGTCCGTGGGGGAGGCCCAGGTGACGGTGGCATCCCCTGAGGAGATACAGAGCATGATCGGCCGCCGCCAAATTGACTACCGTGTAGATACAATCCTTGGAGCGCCCAATGTGTATGACGCCGGAGCCTCCGAGCAGGAAGATCTGGACGCCGCCCTGAAAGATCTGCGTCCGGCGCTGGTGCAGCTCTACCATGCCACAGGCCGGGGCGGCTACAGTTCCGGTTCCGGCTATATTATGGAGATCACCCAGGACAGCATATATATCTGTTCCAATCGTCATGTGGTGGAAAAACACGACCAGTGGGATGTGTACTTTTTTGACGGCACCAGGGTGCCGGGGGAGGCTCTGGGCACCAGTGAGGGATATGACGTGGGGGTGGCCCGGGTGGCCCTGGAGGATGTTCCCCAGGAACTGCTGAACAAGCTGATGACCGTACACATTGACATGTCCTACTGGGAGGGGCTGGACAGACAGGGGATTCAAATCGGTCTGGAGCGGGTGGATCGGTCCGGGGGACTGATGCATACCACCAGGGGGCATCTGATCAAGATCAAGCAGGATTTTGAGTGGTATGAACATCTCAACCATACGGAGGTGACGGTGAAGCTGGTGCAGGGGGACTCCGGTTCGGCGGTCCTGGACGGCTATGGAAACCTTATCTGTATGGCCTATGCGTTTTCGTCGGATCCCCAAAGATACTGGTGTGTGCCGCTGGACGGGATACTCAGCTGCTATAAAGAGATTACAGGCAGGACGCCATATGTGTATTAGAGATATCTGATAGGGCAGGCAGAATTTGCGTGCTCAGGAGGTGGCCTGCTGTTTTTTGGGAAAAGGAATTGTGCGCCAGGGCATGTCCTGGATTTTGTGCCTGGTGTTCGGCCAGAGGAGAAGTATATGTATCAGATCATAGACGGCAAAAGGATCTCCCAGGAGATTAAGGATGAATTGAGGGAAAAGGCAGCGGCTCTGAAGGCCCAGGGGGTGGAGCGGTGCCTGGCTGTGGTGCAGGTGGGCAGCGATCCGGCATCGGGGGTGTATGTGAACAATAAAAAGAAGGCCTGTGAGTATGTGGGCATTCGCTCTCTTTCCTACCAGCTGCCGGAGGAAACTACCCAGGAGGAGCTGCTTGCCCTGATGAGGGAGCTGAATGGGCGAGAGGACGTGAATGGGATCCTGGTGCAGCTTCCCCTGCCGGATCACATTGACCAGGATCTGGTGCTCACCGCCATTGCTCCGGAGAAGGATGTGGACGGCTTTCACCCTGTGAATGTGGGAAATCTGAGTATCGGCAGGCCGGGTTATGTCTCCTGCACGCCTGCAGGGGTGATCCAGCTGCTAAAACGGTCCGGTATAGAGATAGAGGGGAAGGAATGTGTGGTGCTGGGCAGGAGCAATATCGTGGGCAAGCCCATGGCCATGCTGCTGCTGAGGGAGAATGGAACGGTGACGGTGTGCCATTCCAGGACAAAGAATTTGAAGGAGATCACCAGGAGGGCGGATATTCTGGTGGTGGCTGTGGGAAAACCGCAGTTTGTGGATGGGGATTTTATCAAAGAAGGCGCTGTGGTTATTGATGTGGGGATCCATAGAAACCAGGAGGGAAAGCTCTGCGGGGATGTGGATTTTCACAGCGTTGCGCCCCATGTTTCCGCGATCACTCCTGTTCCGGGGGGTGTGGGTCCCATGACCATCGCCATGCTGATGGCAAATTGCGTCCAGGGGGTGTAGGAGCGAGAGCTGTGGAGAGGAAATGCCTGGGGAGACCTGTGGGGGAGTTTACATGGGAATTTATTTGAATCCGGGGAACAGTGGATTTCAAAGAATTGTAAACAGTGAATATGTGGATAAGACGGGACTGATCGGTCTGGTGAATCAGGTGATGGACACAGTAGACAATCTGATCTGTGTCAGCAGGCCCAGGCGGTTTGGCAAGTCTTTTGCGGCAAAGATGCTTTGCGCATATTATGACTGTTCCTGCGATTCACATGGGCTTTTTGATGATAAAGAGATTGCAGAGACGGAAGGGTATCTGACGCACCTGAATCAGTATTATGTGATAAATCTTGACATTACCAGTTTTATCTCTGAGGCAAAGAGGCGCAGGGTGTCAATGGCGGATGTGCCCAATGTAATTGTGGATACTCTTCACAGAGAATTGAAAAACATGGCTCCGGGGCTTGCTGCCGGGGAAAGCTTTGTGGAAGATTTGATCCGCTGTGTGGAAGAGACGGGCAGGAAAGTTGTATTTATCATTGATGAGTGGGATGCTCTGATCCGCGAGGGGAAGAATGACAGGGAGGTTCAGTCAGCATATCTGAATCTGCTAAGGGAGTGGTTTAAGAACAGCAGTTTTACGCCCAGGGCGGTGGCGGCCGCCTATTTGACAGGGATTCTGCCTATCAAGAAGGATGGTTCCCAGTCGGCGATCTCGGATTTTATTGAGTATCCGATGCTGGATCCAGGCGAATTTGCGGAGTTTACCGGTTTTACGGAAGGGGAAGTAAAGAGGCTGTGTGAAGGCTGCGGGATGAGCTTTGAGGATGCTAAGAGCTGGTATGACGGGTATGATTTCCCGGAGGTGGGTGCAGTATACAATCCCTATTCGGTTATGATGGCCATGAGGAAGAAGAAGTTTGGCTCTTATTGGCAGAAAACTTCTGCGGCGGAATCGCTGCTGACATATATCAATATGGATTTTGAGGGGCTGCAGGAGATCGTTGCACGGCTTATAGGGGGAGAAGAAATCCAGGTCAGAACCAGTAGATTTGCAAATGACTTTGAGACATTCAGAAGCAGGGATGATGTGCTGACCCTGCTGATTCACCTGGGTTATCTGACCTGGCATGCAGAAGACGGAACGGCGCGCATTCCCAATGAAGAGGTGCGGACGGAGTTTGAGGAAATCCTTGAGGGGACAGGTGCAAGCCCCAGGTGGATGGAGCTGATCAAGTCCCCGGTAGAAAACCATAGTCCTCCAGCCAGCAAGCCCCAGGTGGATGGAGCTGATCAGTCGTTCACGGAAACTTTTGGAGGATACCATAGGGGGAAATGAAGACGCTGTGGCCAGGGCCATAGAGGAGATACGCGCTACGCAGTATGCGCCCACGTTCTACAACAATGAACAGGCGCTACGGTATGTGGTCAAGTTTGCGTATATTGCCGCCGTGGACCAGTACCTGAAAATTGAGGAGCTTCCGTCAGGGAAAGGGATTGCGGATGTGGTGTTCCTGCCAAAGCAGAAGTCAATGCTTCCGGCGTTGGTGGTTGAGTTGAAATGGAATAAATCCTCAGAGGGAGCTGTGGAGCAGATCAGGGAGAACAACTATCCTGTAGCGCTGAAGGATTACTGTGGGAAGATTGTGATAGCCGGGAACAATTATGATGAGAAGACAAAGAAACACAGCTGTGTGATTGAGAAGATTTAATACAATTTAATACAAAAGATTTCGAGCAGATACACCTCCAGAAAGTATGATTCTGGAGGTGTTTTTGTCATAGGATTTCTATTGTATTTGTAGTGATTGAACAATATGTATGAACCTATGATAAGAAATTAAGTAAACAGAAAAGAAAAATTTGAAGATATATTTGTAGAAGTAAGCGCAAAATTTTCTTAGAATATTTATTTCTACGAAACCTCTTTCGGGTTTAAAACCACTTCATTAATTATATATATAGCCAAATATTTTGTCAATGCCTTTTGCAGAATAAAAATTTCCAGCAAAACTGTTCATATATAAAATATTTTGGCAAATTCTATCCCTATTTTTTCTTCTATCGGCATGTTTTTTTACTTTCTTAATCGCCAGAATAGATTCTTTCGGTCGGTTTTTTGAAGAAAAAATCTATTCGCCGTCAAAATGTCCGTCAGAGAAAATAACAGACCAAGGCCCGGAAGGCAGGAGTATACCTGCCTTTGAAAGGATGTGTACTAGGGGGAATACAAACCTGTAAAAATTCTATTTACCGTCAAAATTCTGGTCAAAAGGGAGAGGGGGCCTGGAAGACTGTGGTCGTAAAGGAGATTTTCGTAGAAATAAATATTCTACGAAAACCTCAATTGTTGTTTTTACTAGTCGCAATCCTCTATTTGAAACCAGAGTATATGGCACATTATAGAGAGAAGTGTATAGGAAGGAAAGTTGAGCTTGGCAGAGAAATCTGTATTTAAGACTGTCCACCAGTACAGCGGAAAACTTGTACCAAATGCGGACATGGAGAAACTGGAAGCTATTGCCAAAGATTATTGCCAGGTTAAAAATTATGTTTACCAGCATTACAGTGGAATAGGCAGTCTGCCTAAAATATACCCTGGATATACTGTGCAGAATGAAATGACAGCGAGCGGTCTCCGCACTCGGTTGGGTCTGCCATCGGTATTTTTCTATTGTGCTATATTTGATGCGCTGGGTGATATTAAAAGTCGCTGGTCGTATACAAAAAACAAGGTGGAGAAAAATATTCGGAAAAATCTTAACCTGACGCCAGAAGATAGGCATTACCTGCGATTTGTCATGAAACAAAGCCAGTGCTTTGAGACAATTCTTCTGGAAAAGCCAATAACGCTGAGGCAGGAGTGGCAGGAAAGCTACGACAGCATCCGTACCGGAGTGGATGAACACAGACTAAACCAATATCTGCGCAGGCAGGTAAGAAAGCATTTGCAGAAAATGCATACAAATGCGGAAAACGGATTTTCAGTGACTGCAAAAGCATATCGGTATGGGAACAATGGCAGCAGCCATGGTATTTACATTTCCACAAAGGAGAACAGGAAAAGGGTCTTTATCCCGCTCACAGACAACAATCAGTACAGCAGGCAGCTATTTATTCACCTTTACCCCAAGGAGGGTAAGATCAAAATAGATGTCCACTTACAGGCAAAAGTAATAGCCAGACCAGGATACTGTAACGAGATTGGCTTGGCGGTAGGGATGACGGAAATGTTCGTAACGGATCAGGGAAATATCTATGGTGGAAGGTACAGTAGCTATCAGATGGAGCTCACAGAATATGTTCGAAAAGGAATGGTATGTTACCAGAGAAACAAAAGGAATAACCCTGGCAGAAAGAAATACAATGCAGGAAAAGCAAAACTAGAGAATACTTTACACACCTACATTAACGCGGAGATCAATAGGATGCTGGAGACAGAAAAGCCTGGGGTGATCTATGTACCGAAGCTGCCACCTGTGCCAAAAGCAGGGGTCAACAGGAAGATAAACAATGCTGTTGGTATGTGGCAGAGGGGATATGTCAGGAGGAGGCTTGGCTACAAGTGCAGGGAGAGAGCCATTGAATTGATAGAAGTATTTGGGAAAGATATCAGCAATGCATGCAGCGAATGCGGGAACCTGGGAACCAAGACAAAGGGTGTATTTACCTGTGGAATCTGCGGTATACAGCTGTCAGAGCGGATCAACACGGCGAGAAATGTTCTGAACAGGGGCAGAGCCGGGAGGGAGCAGAAGGTGCTCAGGAGTTAAAGGAGATCATTATGGAAAAGCCCATAGATAAATGCTGTTCATAGCAGCATTTCACCAGAACCGGGGAACTGGGATAAGGACTATGGAGAATTTCTTTATGATATCTTATTGGACTGAACATCAATGGTTCAATAAGCATAAAACAACAACGGCATTAGAAGCCGGCAAAGGCCGGGTATTGGGTATGCCAAGACCTGTGGGAACTTAAAAAAGCGAATGGGCTGGTTTTAAGAAGTACCGGGAGCGAAGCGGGCGGAGGGCCTGGGGCAGGGGAGTATGTTGTTGTTTGTCTATGTGTAGACATAATCATACACTTTAGTTTCAGGACAACAAAGCAAGCATCATCTGAAAAGGTGACGAAATGTGCCTTATTTAAAATGTGTATTTCAGAGGCGATAATATGTGAAGAGTAAATTTTGGTATGTGCGAATGGGAGGAGAGAAATTAAAACTGAAGTTATGGATAAAGAAATTTTTGTTACCAAATCTTCAATGCCGGATTATGAAGAATATATTGAAGCGATAAAACCATTATGGGATACACATTGGCTGACCAATATGGGAACATATCATAGGCAATTGGAATCTCTTTTGAGAGATTATTTGAAAGTCTCCGATGTATCATTAACAGTAAATGGTCATATGGCTTTGGAATTAGCAATTCAGGCATTTGATTTCCCAAAGGATTCTGAGGTGATAACGACACCTTTCACGTTTATTTCAACTACCCATGCAATTGTAAGGAATGGTTTGACACCAGTTTTTTGTGATGTTAAACCGGAAGATGGTACAATTGATGAAACAAAAATAGAAGATCTGATTACGGAGAAAACAGTTGCGATTATTCCAGTGCATGTATATGGACATGTTTGTAACGTAGAAGAAATACAGAAAATAGCTGAAAAGTACAATATAAAGGTGATATATGATGCAGCGCATGCTTTTGCAGTTGAGTACAAAGGTAATGGAATAGGTATATATGGAGATGCTTCTGCATTCAGTTTTCATGCAACAAAGGTATTTAATACGATTGAAGGAGGGGCAGTCACCTTTAACGACCACAAGATATATGAAAAGCTTTATAACCTCAAAAATTTTGGAATTCAAGGAGAGGAGCTGGTTACTGAGGTAGGTGCAAACGCAAAAATGAATGAATTTTGTGCGATTATGGGGTTGTGTAATTTAAGGCGTATAGATAGTGTCATGCGGTCAAGAAAGCAAATTGTTGAACATTATATCCAACGATTTAATGAAATTGATGGGATTATCATCTTTGAGGGAAATGAGGAAGCTACAAAAAATTATGCATATTTTCCCGTACTAATTACCGAAATGTATAAAAGCACCAGAAATGAAATATATGAAAAACTGAAGGAAAAGGGTGTGTATGCAAGAAAATACTTCTTTCCTGTAACATCAGATCAGGTGTGTTTTAAAAATAAATACAGATACATTGATATTCCTTGTGCGAGATGGTTAGCCGAGCATGTACTTACTTTACCATTATATGAGGGGCTGTCAGTTGAGCAAGTAGATAGGATAGTAAATATCTTTTGAGGAGGGGTTTTGTGAAAAAATTAATGCTATTGGGTGGCTCACAATATCTGTTACCAGTAATTAAAACAGCACAAGATTTGGGGGTATATGTAGTTACCTGCGATTATCTGCCAAATAATATTGCTCATATATATTCAGATGAATTTTGTAATATAAGCGTTATAAATCAAGATGAAGTGTTAAAAAAAGCAAAAGAATTAGGAATTGATGGGATTATGTCATTTGCATGTGATCCAGGAGTGACAACAGCCGCTTATGTGGCAGAGCACATGGGACTTGTGTTTCAGTGCTCTTATGAAACTGCAGTTATTTTACAGGATAAGGGAAAGTTTAGAAAATTTCTTGATGAACATGGATTTAATTGTCCTCATGCAAAAAGATATGTGGATAAAAAAGCACCACTTAAGGATGTTGAATTTTTCAATTGGCCAGTGATTGTAAAGCCAGTAGACTCAGCAGGAAGTAAGGGTGTGACTAAAGTTGACTTTGCTTCGGATTTAGGAGAGGCGATAGATTTAGCACTCTCAAAGTCTCACAGTGGGGCTTTCATTATTGAAGATTTTCTTACATTTGAAGGATTTCACTCGAGTACGGATCCTTTCGTAGTGGATGGAAAATTGAAGTTTAATACATATTCGGATCAATTGTTTGACACAGAGGCTGAAAATCCATATACACCCTCTATGATTATCTGGCCAACCACAATGCAAAGCGCCTGTCAAGAGAAATTGAATTGTGAAATTCAGAGACTTATGGATTTACTACATGTACGAACTGGAATGTTTAACATAGAATCCTGTGTTGGTCGGGATGGAAAGCCATATATTATGGAAGTTTCGCCAAGAGGCGGTGGATGTAGAATTGCAGAACTTCAGGAGATGGCATATGGTATAACTTTGATTGAAAATGAAGTGAGGAAGGCAGTAAATTTGCCATTGAAAGAGATTACCAAAGGAAATATTGATGGCCATTGGTGTGAGATGGTTATACATGCAAGTAGTGGTCAGAACGGGAGACTAAAGGATATTACTATAGATAAGCAGATTGAGCATAAATATGTTAAAATGCTTGGCATTACTGCTAAGTCTGGAGATATGGTGAAGCCATTTACTGGTGCTGATATGTCATTGGGTGATATTTTTCTTAAGTTTGACAGCCGCTGTGAGTTAGACAATGTAATGTCAAAGTCAAAAGAATGGCTTTCCGTTAAACTGGAAAATTGATAACAATGTTAATGGATAATAGAAATACAATAAAGAAGGGCGGTATGGTTAATGGAATATGGTGGCTACATGGAGCTTGAACGATTTAAGGGAGAGATTCTTCATTCAGATGGAATTGCATTAAACTGCGGGAGAAGTTGTCTTGGATATTTGCTTGAAGCAGGAGCGGTCAAGAAGATGTATTTGCCATATTTTCTGTGCGAAGCGGTTAAAGATACAGCAGACAAGTATAATGTAGAAACAGAATTTTATCATATTGGACGGGACTTTAAACCGATTATTGAATTCAAGATACAGGATAACGAATTTATATTTTTGGTGAATTTTTATGGGCAGCTTACGGATGAATATATCAGACAGAGTATAAACGAATATGAAAATATAATATTGGACAACGCACAGAGTTATTTTTCCAATCCAATAATGGGTGTACATACTATATATATTTGTAGAAAGTTTTTTGGTGTGCCTGATGGGGCATTTCTTTTTACATCTATTGAAAATACTAATGAATACGAACGGGATGTGGTGAATAATAGGATGCAATATCTTCTTGGACGATTTGAGGAAAAAGCTTCAAAATTTTATGATGGATATAAATATAATGATGCATACCTTGAAGGTAAGCCGATCAGGAGGATGTCTCTCATAAGTGAAAATATCCTTAAGGCATTGGATTATGAGGACATTAAAGTAAAACGCAATAAAAACTGGGAATACGTATCAAACAGATTATCAAGATACAATGGCCTGAAACTTGTAAAACCTGAAGGACCATTCGCATATCCATTGCTTATTTCTGATGGTATGAAAATAAAAAAAAGGCTGGCGGATAAGCTTGTATATCTGCCCACGCTTTGGCCCAATGTAATTAAAGAGTGTGCAGTGGGGACGGTTGAATATGAGTATGCGAGCAACATACTTCCTATACCAGTAGATCAAAGATATTCGCTGGAGGGTATGAAGGCGATGTGTGAAATAATAGAGGATGAAATTTGCTGAAAATGATATTCTGAAGGCTTTTTATTGCAAAATCGAAGTTGAAATCAGTAATATACATGTAGATATATCTTTGCCTAAATTAAAATATTTATTATCTAAAACAGGATCGGAAAAAGAATGAATAAAGAAAACAAATATCCACAAATCATTACAATGTCAAATATAAATGGAAATTTATATTTTAAATCATATAATATGCCAGGTACTTTTATGATTGAAAAGGGTTCTTGTTCTCTTCGAGTAATTCAGGAAATGAACAAACCATATGTATGGCATGAATTTATGTATTCAGATTGCGTGAGATACAACAACATATTAGTTTTTGTTCCTTATATTAATGCTGAGTTTATATCTATTTTAGATACTCAAAGTCTGGAGTTTACATATGTGAAGAATATTGGAGGGTACAGATATAAAAAAGCCATTGTTTATGAAAATGATACTTATATATTTGGTGAACCTTTGGATGGCAGTAAGAGGATGAAGTTGGACATGCATTCTTTAGAGCTTAAAGAAGCTATATGGAAAGGTGAAAATGTGGAACCAGCCATCATTTTTGACAATGGCTGTCGAATCAATAACAAAATGTATTGGCCTAATTTTGGATATGGAACAATATGCATTTTTGACTTTGAAAATAAAACTACTGAAAAAGTCAAAATAAAAAATGTTGATTTGCCAATATTGACTGTAACTTTTGATGGTGAATATTTTTGGCTGTCAGGAATTGGAGATGAAGTATTGATATGGGATGAAAAGCAAAATGAAATAGTCAATAGAGTCACATTAAAGAAAACAGATAGACGCTGCCAATGGGATATGAGATTTTCATCTTCTAAGGTATTTGGTGAGTATGTTTATTTCGCGCCAATATATTATAAAAAAATGATTAGGATTAATCGTAAATCTAAAAAAACAGAGGAATTATTTGAAATTGGAAATGATGAGGTTTGTTGGAGTATATGTGAAACAGGTTATGATAGTTTCTTCGTTGATATTACAAATTATAAAGAAAATACATCTCGAAATTATTTAATAGCAGCTGATGGAATTATCAAAGATAATAATATCGAGTTTGCAATTCAAAATTGTTATTTTCAGGAAAATATGCTTGAAGGCCCGGATAACAGTCTTGAAATGTATATAAATTATTTGGTGTCATCCTGTGTAAAATCCAGCAGAAACGATAGGACTTACCGTGTGAGCTAGGAGGAGAAAACATGCAAATGAGCGAAATGGGTAATATTTCAGCACTGATAACAAGAATTGAAAATAGGTTAGCAGATGAATTATCAAAGGATTTATTTCATGCTAGATTAAAGAATATGATTTACAGAAATGTTGACGAGTTGAGGAATGATATTCTTGACATTGCGGAAAAATACAGCTGGGAATGGGAAGTATATCAGATGGATCGCATGTGTGAATCTTTTTCTGGCATAAAAGGAATAGTGATTTTCGGAAGCGGTGTTAATGGTAAATATATATATCGTCTTTTTAAGGGGTCTAAGTATAGAAATATTCCTATTCTTTTTTGTGATAACAATAAAGAAATCTGGGGGAAGAAAGTGCTTGGGTGCGATGTTATATCACCTGAAGAACTCAGAGTCACATATAGCGATTGTATTTGCGTAATAGGAAGTAGTAAGTACAGACAGGGGATAATGGAACAACTTTTGCAAGAAGGATTTCCGAATAAAAATATACTATATCCATACATAGGATTATTGTTTGGGATAGTTGGGTGGCAATATTTTGATTATTTAACTCCTGAAGATAATGAAATATTTGTTGACGGAGGAGTGTACGATGGAGGAACGTCGGGCGATTTTGTAAAGTGGGCTAATGGAAAGTATCAGGCTATTTATGGATTTGAAGCAAACCCATACTGTATTGACCGTTGTAAGAAATACTATAATATTAATGGCATCTATAATGTTGAATTTGTTGAAAAATGTATGTGGAATGAAAGAACAAAAATGAGTTTTTCAAGTAATCATTCTGGGGCATCAAGAATCTCAGATGTAGGGAATATTGTTGTTGAAGCGGATACCATTGACAATGTGCTTGGCGGTCGAAGAGTCACTTTTATTAAGTTGGATATTGAAGGGGCTGAGTATTATGCTCTTTTGGGAGCAGAGAGAACAATAAAGAAATATCGGCCAAGAATGGCGTTGAGTGTATATCATAAGCCTCAAGACATTATTGAACTTCCTGCACTATTACTGGAATTTGATGATAGCTATAGGTTTGCATTAAGGCAATACAGCTCAACTGCTGATGAAACAGTATTGTATGTCTATTGATTGTTTTAACGTATTTAAAATGATGATAAATAACTAATTATGGAATTGTGTGATTAAATAAGGGAGAAAAGTATGGAATTACAGGATATGCGTAAGGTTTCTAAGATAATTGCAGAAATAGAGAACAGATTAGTAGATGAATTGTCCAGAGAACTGTTTTATATCAGATTACAAAATCTATTTTATAGAAATGAAAATGAGCTGATTGATTCCATATTTGATCTTGGTGAAAAATACAACTGGTTGTGGACCATTTCAAAATTGGATAAGATGTGTGAGTCCATTACTGAAAAGGCAGGAATAATAATATTTGGATGTGGAATTAAAGGAAAGCAAACATGTCGTCTTATTAAAGGGTCCAAATATAGAGATATATCTTTGCTTTTTTGCGATAATAAAGCGGCAAATTGGGGGGCGGAAATAATGGGGTGTAAGGTAATATCACCACATCAACTTGAAGCTCAATACAGAGACCATATTTGTATAGTTGGAAGTAGTGTGTATCGTCAGAGTATATTTGAACAGCTTATAGAGGAAGGTTTTCCTTTGGATCATATAATGTATCCTGGTATTACCACATATGGAACTGTTGGGTGGCAATATTTTGATTATCTGTGTCCTGAAGAAGATGAAGTTTTTATTGATGGTGGAGCCTATGATGGCGCTTCATCAGGGGATTTTGTAAAATGGACTAATGGAAAATATAAGGCTATATATGCGTTTGAGGCTAATCCATATTGTATAGATAAATGTAGAAATTTTTATTCAGACAACAATATACAAAATGTCGAATTTATTAGAAAAGGATTGTGGAATAAAAAGGCAAGAATGGGTTTTGCAGGGGACTTTTCTCAGGCATCCAGGCTTTCGGAAAATGGAAATGAAATAGTCGATCTGGATACCATTGATAATGTGCTAAATGGGAGAAAAGCTAGCTTTATTAAAATGGATATTGAAGGGGCTGAGTATCGGGCTCTATTAGGAGCAAAAGAGACAATAAAAAAATATAGACCTAAGATGGCTCTTAGTGTGTATCATAAGCCTCAGGATATTATAGAAATTCCCACATTGTTGTTGGAATACCATGAAGATTACAAGTTTGCATTACGGCAATACAGCTCAATAGGTGACGAAACTGTATTGTATGCACATTAATTTATGCACTTGGCTGAATGGAATTTCTATAAATGGACAGGTAGATTTTAGATAATGAAATGAGGAAGTGTTATGAATAATGATGAGATTATGGTTTCTGTGTTTTGTATGACATACAACCATGAAAATTATGTCAGAGATACATTGGAAGGTTTTCTGATGCAAAAGACAAACTTTAAGTATGAGATTTTAATCCATGAAGACGCGTCAACAGATCGTACTGCAGAAATATTGAGAGATTATGAACAGTATCATCCTGAAGTGATAAAAGTGTTCTATGAGAAGGAAAATAAATATGGCAAGGGAATTGACTACTATTACGATATTTTAGCGCCTGTATCAAAGGGCAGATATATAGCTATATGTGAAGGCGATGACGCATGGATTGACGAAGATAAGTTGCAGCTTCAGGTTGACTATATGGAAGAGCATCCAGAGTGTTCTCTTATAGGGCACAAGGCATTTCTTCAATACCCTTCAAATTGGACTGGGGAAAGAGATGCCAGATCTATGGGATACAGATATGAAGGAGATGTACCATATGAATCTGTATTCAAAATGTGGGAAATTCCTACAAGTTCATTCTTGTTTCGGAGAGATTTATATGTACAGATGCCAAAATTTTTTAGAAATGCACCAACGGGGGATGAACCGTTGGAATTTTATCTGGCAGGGAGGGGAAATGTACATTTTTTGAATCGTGTGATGTCAGTATATAACAAAATGACAGCGGAATCTTGGTCGGTTAAATTTCTGAAGAATGATTTTAAGAGAATGTCAATGTATTATAGTGGATATTTAAACTTATTCCATGAAATTGACCGATATACCGATTATATCAATCATGATTTTTTTGATGATTGTATCAGGGAGAGAATAAGAAGAGCATCGGCTTATATTCTTTTTAATTCAAAATCGTATTATGAGGTTGGAGTATTGCTTCGGCAATTGGCGGATGCGTGCCGGGATAAATGGAGGGATTATATACTGAGTCAGCAGAAGGACAGATTTTATTTTTGGGATCCAGTAGGAACATATTGGGAATGCGCGAAGAAGAAATCCGTATATGTCTATGGCGCAGGTAGATTAGCGTCAAAGTTCCTGATGGAAATAGCTCCTGATGATATAAAAATAGAGGGAATAATTGTTTCGGATGGTCAGCGCAGAGAAAATTTCCTGATGGGGTTGAAGGTTATATGCTTGTCCGAATTTATTGACAGCCATAATAGGGATAGTTTTGTTGTAATTGCCGTGAAAGATGGATTTGCTTCTGAAATAAAGGAAAAACTTGATTCATATAACTTTAGGAATTATGTCTGGGTGTATGAAAAGGTCTATGAACCTATATTTCAGAACTAATGGGTAAAAATACGGTTTGTAAAGGAGCATTTATGAAAAAACTGTTAATGTTAAGTGCCAGTGTTTTTGAAATACCATTGATTCAGGCTGCGCAGGCGCAAGGTTATTATGTGATAACCACTGGAAACAATGCAAATGCTCCAGGACATAAGGTATCAGATGAATACGCCGCGTTTGATTATTCTGATTATGAAGGTATGGTAGGACTTGCGAAAAAATTAAAAATAAAAGCCATTAGTCAGGGATGTTCGGATAATTGTGCGCTTGTTGCGGCATATATGGGTGAAAGACTGAGCCTGGGCGGACATGATACCTATGAGAATGCACAGATCATTCATAGAAAAGACAGATTTAAGAATTTTGCAAGAGAAGCCGGGATTAAATCTCCTGCTGCTCATTATTATAAGAGCGTAGAAGAAGCGTTGGGACAGGAGATAAGAGATGATCTGCCGCTTATCGTTAAGCCATCAGACCAGGCGGGTGGGAAGGGAGTCTCAACCGTCTGTGATTGGGAAGCCTATCAGAAGGCAATTTTGAGGGCATTCAAAATGTCAAGAGACGGAAGAATTGTTGTGGAGCCATATATAGAAGGTACATTGCATAGTATGAGCACATTTATTATTGACCAGCAAGTGGTGGCCTATGCAACGCTGAACGATTATTCTTATGCGAATAGATACCTGACCAATACTGGTATATCTCCAGCTGACAACTGGGAGAAAGCGGTAAAATCGTTGATTCCGGAAACAGAAAAGGTGGCCCGGAAGCTGAGATTGGTGGATGGTTTGCTGCATATGCAATATATTGAACGTCAAGGCGAGTTCTGGATTATAGAGATGATGCGCAGGATGCCAGGGAATAACTGTACAACGGCAGCATCAAGGGCATCAGGTATAGATTGGAGGGACTGGATTATACGTGCGGAAGCGGGAGAGGATTGTCGTGGAATTCCTGGCCCAAAGGTGTCGGATAAAATATATGGATACCATGCAATCATGAGCAATTGCAACGGAGTTTATCAGGGGTATGATGTGGCGGCTGAATTTAAGAAAAATGTAATTGATATTATGGAGTATGATGCATCTGGGACTGTTATTGATGATTATATGTATCAAAAGTTTGGATTGGTACAGTTTTATTTTCAGAATGCGGAAGAAAAACAAAGATACATCACTAGAATTGACGAACTGATCAGGTGTAATGTTAATTTAGAAGGAGCAGAATAATGAATGCAAAGGGTGAAATATGCCTGGGCGTGGCAGGAGCAGGCAGAGCAACTGAGTTACATATGAATGCTTTGAAACGCTTTAGTGGTGTGCCTGTTTGCTGTAAACATATTTCGGCACGGCGTTTTGAGCAAGTGAACGGTATGAAGGATAGATATGGTTTTATAAATGCATCCCTTGATTTCAATGATTTGATAGAAGATCCCGAGATTGATGTAGTGGATATATGTACGCCTCCATATGTCCATGAGGAAATGATAGAGAGGGCAATGAAGGCAGGGAAACATGTAATTTGTGAGAAACCGCTCAGTGGATATTTTGGAGTGGAAGGGGATCTGGCACCTATAGGAAAAATGGTATCAAAGGTGAAGATGTATGAGACTGTTATAGAAAGGCTTAACTGCCTTCGGAATGTAGTTGATAATGCAGAAGGCCATTTTATGTATGCCGAGAATTTTGTATATGCTCCCGCAGTTGTGAAAGCAGCAGAGATTATTAAAAAGAAAAAAAGCAGGATATTATTTGCAAAAGGTGAGGAAAGTCTGAAAGGCTCCAGTTCTCCTGTGGCCGGAGAATGGAGTAAAACCGGAGGAGGTACATTCATACGTACAGGAGCGCATCCGCTTACGGCGATTCTATGGCTTAAATCAGTTGAAGCCGAAGCAAGACATATAGAGATAAAGGTTGAAAGTGTTTATGCTGACATGGAAACAATTACAACACAATTGTCTAAATACGAACATCGTCATATTGCGGCAAGACCTAATGATGTTGAAGATTTTGGTGCAATGATATTATCCTTTTCAGATAAATCAAAAGCAGTGATTATGGCTACGGATACCTTACTTGGCGGCAGCAAAAACTATATTGAGTTGTACTGCAACGATGCCGCTATTAATTGCAGGCTTACGATGTCTAACCTGATGGAAACATATTTTCTGGATGAAGACAACCTTAATGATGTTTATCTGTCAGAAATGTTGCCACAAAAGAGTGGATGGAATTATCCGTTTCTTGAAGATGAAATTATTCGAGGGTACACGGACGAAATGAGAGATTTTATAGAATCTGTGTATTATCACAGGATGCCGAAATCAGGATTTGAACTTGCTTATGATACCGTAAAAATCATTTATGCTGCATATAAGTCCGCGGAATTAAAAGCACCGGTAGAATTGTGAAAGGATGCATAGGGAATGAAGCTGATTCAGAAAATTCCACAAGTTGAAGAGTTATGCGGAAAATATCCTATCTCAATAGAGGAGCAGAAAAAGAGAGAAAACCTACTGTTTGAGGTGCGTGAAATACTGGCTGGAAAATCTGAAAAAAAAATAATAATTGTGGGTCCCTGTTCTGCGGACAGGGAAGATGCTGTTATGGAATATGTATATTTGTTGGCTGAACTTCAAGATCGTGTCAGAGATACATTCTTATTAATTCCAAGAGTATATACTGGGAAACCGAGGACAAGAGGTGATGGGTATAAGGGAATGATCCATTGCCCTGAACCATCCACCGGACATGACGATTTGGTGTCAGGTCTCATAGCGGTTCGAGAACTTCATCAACATATAATTAAAGAAACGGGGATGTATGCTGCGGACGAGTTGTTGTATCCGGGTTTATGCTCTTATGTTTCAGATTTACTTTTGTATGTAGCTGTTGGTGCACGGTCGGTAGAGAATCAGGAACACCGGCTTGCGGCAAGTGGCTTAGATATACCTGTTGGAATGAAAAATCCATCCAGCGGAGATCTTTCAGTAATGTTGAATGCTGTTTCGGCAGCACAGCGGAGTCAAAGGATTTTGGTGAATGGCTGGGAGGCAGAAACTGAGGGTAATACATTTGCTCATGCTATACTTCGCGGGTATATCAATATTGCGGGAGATAATGTACCTAATTATTATTATGAAAATTTGATAAAATTGCATGATGCATACTACAGACAAAATCTCAAAAATCCTGCTGTTATTATAGATTGCAATCATTCTAATTCAAATAAGCAGTATATGGAACAAGGCAGGATAGCTGAGGATGTGTTTAACACATGCGGCCGGAGCAAGTCAATTAATCAGTTGGTTAAAGGGATAATGATTGAAAGCTATCTTGAGGATGGCTCACAGTTGGTGGGGGAGGGAATCTATGGTAAATCTATAACAGATCCCTGCCTTGGGTGGAGAAGAACAAAGTTGTTAATTTTAAGCTTGCAGGATAAAATGGCGTGAGAAATGAAGAATGTGTTAATTAGTGGGAGAAATGAGTATGAGATTATGTGAACGTGCAATTAATTTTATACAGGTAATGAATGAGGATGGTGCAGTAAGATTATGCAGTTGGCTCAAAGATGGCGGCGTTATTGGCTATCTTACCAAAAACTCACTAGATGAGATTTATCATAGTGATGAAGCGAGATTGATACAGGAAATGCATGCCTGTGGAGATCATTCTAATTGTAATCCGAATCAGTGCCCATATGTCGCTAACAATACTGTAGATGTGGTTTCTGTTGATATAGATGAAATTCCAAGTTATCCGGAAGCTTTGTATCTGGCTTATGAAAATGTATGTAATTATCGTTGTATAATGTGTGGTATTCCCGATTGCATGGCAAAATCGGATGCAAAAATATTGGAGGATAAGTATGCCAAAATTGACATGGAACTTAAAAAGGCATTGCCTCATGTTAAACATATAAGTGCAAATGGACTTGGGGAGTTGTTTGTGAGCAAACATACGCTCAAGCTTCTTTCTGAGTGGGAACCACTAGCCGACCCCGGTGAAATATCTGTAACACTTGAGACCAATGGTTCCCTGTTTGATGAAGCACACTGGAAGCAAATAGCCAATCTGGGAAAATATAAGCTTTCGGTAGCAATAACAGTACTTAGTTTTGAAAATGATATATACCAGGAGCTTTCGGGAACGACCCAATCAATAGATAAACTGATAGATAATTTGCGATATGTTAAATCACTTCGTGAAAAAGGCGTTATCAACTGCTTGGAATTAGCAACCGTTTATCAGGACAAAAATTATAAACAGCTGCCTGAATTTTCCAAACGGTGTATTGAGGAATTTGGAGCAGACAGTGTACGCTTGCGTCCTTTTGATCCATGGGGTGAAGCGGGTATGAGAGAATGGCTCATGGATGTACGCAATGTTTATCACCCACATCACAATGATTTTCTGGAAGTGATGAAGGATCCCATATTATCTCATCCCAAGGTTCATGATTGGGGTGGAGGAAGAGATAGTGGTTTGGGACTGGAGCCATATGTGAAAACCAGGACAATGTTTGCCATTATGAGCAGTATTTTTTGTGAGGATCTTTTTTTGAGCAGGGTTAAAACATATTGTGCCGGAACAAAAATTGTCATATATGGGATGACGGTTGTAGGGAAAGCAATTGTAAGCCGCCTTCAAAACAATTATGAAGTTGTATATTGTCTTGACAGGAAAATGGATGGATTATTGTATGCAGGTGTTCCTATTTATGGGATTAATCATTTTGAGGATCTTGATAAGGATGTGACTGTGATTATTGCATTACATTGGAGTGAGGATGTAATTAAAGCAATGCTTATTAAAGCAGGATACAGAGGTAACATATTGAGAATTGTGGATTTGACTGGAGAAAAATAAGTGGAAAAGTCATATGAAGTCAGTATAATATGCAACACATACAATCAGAAATCATATCTGGAAAAGGCTATCGAAAGCATGCTGGCGCAAAAGACATTCTTTGATTATGAGATTATTATTCATGATGATATGTCAACAGATGGAACAATTGATATTATCAGAAAGTATGCATCAGCTTACCCGGAAAAGATCAGGGTAATTTATGAGCAGAAGAATCAATATTCCAAGGGGGCTGATTTTATCTCGCCAATGATAAAGGATATTGCAAAAGGCAAGTACATTGCCATGTGTGAAGGAGACGACTTCTGGATTGACGAAAATAAACTTCAGCTACAGCGAGATGCCTTGGAAAATCATCCGGAATGTGATATGTGTGCATGTTGGGGATGTACGGTTACTGAGGATGGAAAAAGAGAAATAAGCCAAATTCGCCCCAGGATGGAAAATGGTATTTTATCTGCAGAAAGCGTGATTTTAGGTGGAGGACAATATCTTGTAACGGCTGGACTTTTCTTTAGAAGGCAAATGTATGAGAATATGTTGAAATTTGAAAAGATCACTCCACTGGATTATGTGCTACAGATAAAAGGTTCTCTGCGCAGTGGGATATTTTATATTGATAAAAAGATGGCAGTTTACAGAAGATATGCTACCGGTTCATGGACGAATGATGTTTTACTAAATAAAGAGAAATTAAAAGTTCAATGGGATATAGAGAAAAAATTACTTAAAACACTGGATTTAGATACAAATGGAAAGTATCATGCAATAATCACAGAGAGGATGAAGGCTTATATTTCATTTGAAGAACAGATGGAATCCAGACAAGAAGACATATTGGGAATCATGCGGAAGTATAATTTTCAATGTTATATCTGGGGAATGGGAAGAAGAGGAAAGAGCCTTGAGAATTTCTTTAGTAGGCATAATGTAAAAATAGATGGCATTTGTGACCTGGTGAATACTGATATAGGAAAAACCACAGAGTATGGTAACAAAATTTTCCATACGGAAGATGTATTTAAGCATGCAAAAGTGATTCTTGCTTCAACAAAATGGGCATATGAAGATCTTATTAAAACAAATTTTGCAGGAAAAATAATTGATTTTCAACAATATATGCCTTATGGGTAAAAACTATGTTTAATTATATCATTGTCCAGGCCGGAGGCAAGGGAACGCGGCTAGGATATTTAACAAAAAATAAACCTAAAGCACTTGTACCAGTGAAGAATCTGCCAATGATATTTCATCTTTTTCGGAAATATCCGGATAAGAGGTTTGTGATCATTGCGGATTATAAGAGAGAAGTTCTTAAGAAATATATGAGATGTTTTGCTGATGTAAAATATCAAATAGTGGATGCAACCGGAACAGGGACATGTTCTGGAGTGGGAAAGGCAATAGATCTTATTCCGGATAATGAGCCATTTATGCTGATTTGGTCGGATCTTATTTTGCCTGAGAATTTTAGAGTGCCAGAGGAATATTTGGATTCGGCAAATGCAACAACATGGAAAAGTCAGAAAGAGGATTGTAAAACGCAGTTGAATGATTATATTGGTATTTCGTCGACTTTCCCTTGTAGATGGAAGTATGAAAATGGTGCATTTGCGGAGGAAGCTTCTGTTGAACATGGTGTGGCAGGTTTTTTTCTTTTCCATGATAAATCAACCCTGTCAGGTGTTCCGGAAAGTGGAGAATTAGTTCGCTGGATGCAGGGAAAAGGAATGCATTTTGAAGAAATCAGTCTTGCTGGAACGAAAGAATTTGGACTATTAGAGGAATATGAAAAGCTTGAGAACATTAAGACCAGACCATTTAACCATATTACAGTAGATGGCGATGTGTTAGCGAAAGAACCTTTGGATACCCAAGGAGAATATCTTGCTAAAAGAGAATGCGCCTGGTATAAAGAAGCGCAGAAAAAGCATATAAAAGGGATTCCGAATATTTATGAGTTAAACCCTTTGAAGATGGAAGTTATTCATGGAAAGAATATCTATGACACTGGAACAGAAAGTGATGAGAAACATCGGATTTTAAGTGGTCTTGTGGATATTTTGAAGAAATTACATAAATCGGAAGAGGTTCCGGCAGATAGTTTTAGTGTAAAAGAAGCATATTTTTACAAGACAATGTCTCGGCTTTCACAAATAGAAGATCTTGTTCCGTTTGGCCGTGAAAGATATATCCGTGTAAACGGACGTGTGTGCCGGAATGTGTTTTTTTATAAGGATAAATTGGAATATGCGCTTGAACAGCTGAAATGTAGCCATTTTTCTTTTATTCATGGTGATTGCACCTTTTCAAACCTGATGTTAAGGGAAAACGGGGAGCCTGTACTGATAGATCCAAGAGGATATTTTGGTTTTTCGGAGCTGTATGGGGATGAACGCTACGATTGGGCGAAGCTATATTATTCCATTGTCGGAAATTATGATAGGTTTAACTTAAAGAAATTCTCTCTGGATATTGGAGAAAATGCTGATGAAGGAGTGAAGCTTATAATAGAATCTAGCGGCTGGGAGGATATGGAGGATAAATTCTTTGACCTGACCGGTGCCATAAGACAGGATATTAAATTGCTTCATGCTATTATCTGGCTCAGTCTTACAACCTATGCATGGCAGGATTATGACTCAATCTGTGGGGCCTTTTATAATGGATTATATTATCTGGAGGAAGTGTTATGAATTCTTATTTTGAAAAGGAGCTAAAGGAAATAAAGGCTTCAATCCATTCTCTTAATGAAGTTGTATTTGAACATTGGGTGGAGGAAGGGGTGCAAACGATAAATACAGGCCATAAAATCATTGTATCTGGTTTGGGGAAGAATGTGCCAATATGCGAGAAGTTTGTTGGTTCCATGGTAAGTGTTGGTATGGATGCAGCATTTCTACATACAAATTCTGCCGTACATGGTGATATGGGAATTGTTAAGGATGGTGATATGGTTATCATCCTCACGAAAAGCGGCGAGACATCTGAATCTATTTACCTTGCAAGGCATCTGAAGAAAAGAAGAGTAAATATTTGGCTGCTTACTTTTGAAGCAGAGAGCACGCTTACAAGGGAGATTTCTAACTGTGTTATTCTTAAACTGGAAGATGAGGGGGATATGTGGAATATTATGCCGAATAATTCTACTACCATAAACTTGATTATCCTGCAGGGACTATGTATGCAGATTGCAAAAAGGCGAGGAATTCAGATAGAGGAATTCAGAAGAAATCATCCAGGTGGACATATTGGCGAGGTGCTGTCAAATGGTTCATGGCATGAATGAGAAAATCCAAAACGACCTTAATACATATGATCTGATTCTGTTGGTGGACAGTAATGATCATTTGTCTGTGGGTGGTCTAATGGGAAATTTGCTAAACTCACAGGCCTTCCGCAAGTCTGAAAAGAAAATTCTGGTTCTTCCAGCTGAAAAATACAAGGATTTGGTTTTGTTATATTATACATATGAATTTTCAGACCGCTTCAAAGTTATTGGAAGAAGTAATCAATATGGCAGTCTTTTTAATTATATAGATAATGGATTACTTACAGAACAGGAAGTTTTCGAGTTGATATTACGGTGATAATGATGGATATGATATACAAGGAAGAATTGAAAACAACTTTAAAGAAATGTGTTCAAAATGGTGAATTGACAGATAAGAAGATATATTTGTTTGGACATTGTGAGGCAACGCTGACTCTTTCCGACATGTTGCTTGAGTATGGCCATAAGCCCGTGGCAATCATGGATAACAATGTTGAGAAATGCGGGATTTCGTATAAGGATATTCCGGTACAGAAACCGGATCTGATTTTAGAAGAAGATTCAGAGAAAACAATTGTACTTATTGCAACAAGATTCTATGAATCTATGAAGGCACAGCTTAGCAAATTGGGATTTACAGGGGAAGTTAGGAAGCTTGTTGATTACAACACTTATGCAGAGTATTCACTTTCTGGAGATGTTGTTTTGCAGAAACGGGAAAGACTAAGGCGAGGTGAAGAGATTCTGGCGTCCTTGCGGAGGAAATATCCTGAACACTTTCTGGTATTTTGTCCGTTTCGGGCATTGGGTGATATTTACTTTTGTATGTCTTATCTACCTGAGTTTATGAGAAAACGAAGGGTAAGTAAATGTACTATATGCGTTGTAGAAAGAGGGTGTAGGGAAATTGTATCTCTGTTTGGTGAGTATCCTGTAGAGATGATAGAACAGAAGAAAATGGATAAAGCTGTGCAGGCATGTTTGTATGAAAATAGATATGATACCTTTGTAGCCCATCAGGATAGACCATATGTAGTGGATTTAAACCGAGCGCTTTATTTAAAAAAGATACCACTTGAAAAGATTTATTGTTGTGGTGTATTTGGCTTGCCAATGGAAACAAAGCCTGCTCAACCTGTGAACTGGGAGGAATATTCGGGAAACAGCAAGATAGAGAAAGGAAAGGCAGTGATCCTTTCACCATATGCAAAATCAGTGACACCACTTTCTGGTAACATGTGGGAAGAAATTGTTGAAGATTATAGAAGAAAAGGTTATCAGGTTTTAACGAATGTGGCGGGTGATGAAAAGCCGTTGGAGAGTACTGAACCAATCAACCCAAGGTTATCGGAAATGAAATCTGCAGTGGAACATGCAGGTACATTTATTGGAATTCGTAGTGGACTTTGTGATGTGATACGCACGGCAGACTGTAGGAAGGTGGCACTTTATCCGGACTACCAATATTGCGACACACAGTGGAAATCCATAGATATGTATTCTATAGAAGGATTTGAAAATATTGTGGTAAAGGAAAAATTCAAGTGGAAGAAAAATTAATCTTATCAACGCTTCCAAAGACATGGATATTTGATTTGGATGGAACATTACTGAAACATAATGGATATAAGATTGATGGACAGGATAAGATTCTTTGCGGAGTGAAAGAATATTTCGATAAAATCTCGGTGGAGGACAGAATTCTGATTTTAACATCCCGGACAGATGAATGTAAACCGATGACATTAAAATTTCTGAAAGAAAAGGGGATCCGTTATGATGAGATTCTTTTCAATATGCCAATGGGAGAACGGATTGTGGTAAATGACAGGAAACCATCAGGAATTGATATGGCTGTGGCTGTCAATGTGGATAGGGATCATTTTACTGTTCCGAAAATTCAATGTGAATTATAAAGTCATATATATGCAAGCTTTTTCTGTGGATTCACAATCCATTGTTCCTGAACATCAGCGGTGTGATGTTTAAAGATATTTTTCCCGTAATCTATTTGCGGATCCCAGGGGGAGTTACCTGATGTACGCAAAAAAATACTTGCAATCTTCCCGGTCTATGGTACAATGGGTGGGACAATTGAATAGTGAGAGGATTATCGAAGAGGAGAAGAGCATCAATGAAAAAGTTTTTCAGTTTACTTTTTGTGACGCTTCTGACAATGGCTGTACTGGGCGGATGCGCAGACGGCACAGGGGAGTCTTCGGAGGATAATACCTCTACGGAGTCCGGCACAAGTTCAGAGGGGAGTTCTTCCCAGGAAAGTCCTGAGGAGGAGAGTTCTGCCCAGGAGAATACTGGTGAGGGAGAACAGGAAAACCCTTCGGAGGAATCCGGCTCCATTGTTGTAGGAATACAGCAGGATATCGACAGTCTTGACCCTCACAAAGCGACGGCGGCAGGAACTAAGGAGATTTTATTCAACATTTTTGAAGGCTTGGTGAAGCCTGATGAAAACGGCGGCCTGATTTGCGCGGTTGCCAGCGATTACAGCATCTCAGAAGACGGATTGGTATATACCTTTACGCTTCGGGAGAATGTAAAGTTCCACAACGGCAAAGTCGTGACGGCTGAGGATGTGAAGTATTCCCTGGAGAGGGTATCGGGACTGTTGGACGGCACCCCCCTGATCTCCACCATGAGTACCATCACAGCCGTGGATATTTTGGATGAAAAGACGGTCCAGGTGACGGTAGGAAATGCCAACACAGAGCTGATCTACAGCTTTGTGGCTGCGATTATTCCCGCAGACAGTGGGGAGGAGGAAGCGGCGGTTCCCATCGGCACAGGACCGTTTTCTTATGTATCCTACAAGCCCCAGGAGGGGATCATCCTGGCGAAGAATCCTGACTACTGGCAGGAGGGTCTGCCCTATCTGGACGAGGTGAATTTCAAGATTGTGGGCAGCGCCGATACGGCGCTTCTGGAGCTTCAGGGAGGCACCATCGACATCTATGCCTACCTGACGGATTCCCAGGCTCAGGCTCTGGGAAACACCCACCAGGTGGCGGCATCCCCTTCCAATGTGGTGCAGGCCCTGTTCCTGAACAATACGGTGGCACCGCTGGATGACGTGCGTGTGCGCCAGGCCATTCTGTATGCCCTGGACAAGGAAGCTGTGAATGATTTTGTGGGAGGCGGTGCCGGCACACTGATCAGTTCTGCCATGCTGCCCACGCTGAAGGATTACTATGTGGACCTGAACGACACCTATGGCACCACAGCCAATGTGGAGAAGGCCAAAGAGCTGTTGACGGCGGCGGGATATGCGGATGGATTTGACCTGGAGATCGCTATTCCTTCCAACTATGAGTTCCACATGCAGACCGGTGAGGTGGTGGTGGAGCAGTTGAAGGCAGTGGGCATCCGGGCCACCATCAAGGCGGTGGAGTGGAGTACCTGGCTGGAGGAGGTCTACAACGGCCGTCAGTATGCTGCCACCATCAGCGGTATCACCTGTGACATGACCCCGGGCTATCTGCTGAACCGGTTCCAGAGCACATCCAAGAAGAATTTCATCAACTTCTCCAGCCAGGAGTATGATGAGCTCTATGTGAAAGCCCAGGAGACTCTGGATCTGGCTCAGAAGGCGGAATATTATAAGCAGCTCCAGAAGATACTCTGCCAGGAGGCGGGAAGTGCGTTCCTGCAGGTTCCGGCCAACATGACGGCCATCAGCAAAAGGCTGGAGGGCTACAAATTTTATCCTGTGTATGTGCAGGACATAAGCACGGTGCGCCTGGTGAAATAGCCAGGGGCAGGTGCGTTACATGCGGACTGTTTTCCGGCAGTTTCTGAAGGGGGACAGTTTTTATGAAAAACAAAAGGGGGCGGCAGCATGAAATATGCAGGTAAAAAAATTATCACTCTCATTATGACATTGTTTCTTGTTTCAGCTGCCGCTTTCCTGGCGTTTCAGATCATTCCCGGAGATGTGGTTACGTCCATTCTGGGCACGGAGGCCACCCCTGAGAGGGAGGCGCAGCTGCGGGAGGAACTGGGGCTCAATGACCCGCCTCTGGTGCGGTATTTTCGCTGGATGACAGGAGTGCTGCAGGGGGATTTTGGTGTCAGTTACAGGTACTCCAAAAACATGAGCGAGATGATGCCGGTGGCGGAGCTGATGGGGGATAAATTTCCTGTGACGCTGTGGCTGGCGGCCCTGTCCCTGGGGTTGATTCTTCTGATTTCCATCCCTCTGGGGGTGTTCTGGGCCAGATGCGCAGGGAACAGAGCGGGACCTGTGGGGCGCGTACTGGATGCGGCTCTGGGAGTCGCCACACAGGCTGCCATGGCGGTTCCTTCCTTCTTTCTGGGGATCCTGGTGACTTACTTTTTCGGCATTGTGCTGAAGGTGTTTGTCCCCGGAGGATATGTGAGTTATAAGGAAAATTTCTGGGGATTTCTCGGCTATCTGCTGTTCCCGGCGCTGTCGATTGCTATCCCGAAGATTGCCATGACGGCCAGATTTCTGCGCAGTGCCATGCTGACGGAGATGGGGACGGACTATGTGCGGACTGCATACAGCAAGGGCTGTACCAGGCAGAGGGTCATGTATGGGCATGTGCTGCGGAACGCTCTGATGCCGGTGGTCACATTTCTGGGGATGATCATTGCGGAGATCGTGGCGGGCAGTATAGTGATTGAGCAGGTCTTCGGCCTGCCAGGCATAGGAAGGCTCTTAGTCAGCGCCATCTCCACCAGGGATTTCCCGGTGGTGGAGATCTTGATTCTCTATATTACCTCCGTGGTGATTTTTGTATATTTCCTGGTGGACATTCTGTACAGGATCATTGATCCCAGGATTTCGTGAGGGGAGTGCCAATGAAAAAAAAGAGCAGTGGGAGATGGAACAGCTATTTTCTGGCGGGCCTTGTGATGGCGGGGCTGGTGGTGCTGCTGGGGATTGTGGGACTGTTCTGGACCCCTTACAGCACCACGGCCATGTCGGCGGGAGAGAAGTTTCTGCCGCCGTCCCCGGCCCATATTTTCGGCACGGACAATTTCGGCCGTGACATTTTTTCCCGGGTTATGGCGGGGCTGGGCACCACCGTGGCAATCAGCAGCCTGGTGGTGCTTTTTTCCGGGGCGGCGGGCATTCTGCTGGGGGCCTTCACCGGCTATTTCGGGGGTCTGGCGGATGAACTGGTGATGCGGGTGACAGATGCGGTGAATGGATTTCCCAGCATCCTTCTGACCCTGGTGATTATCAGCATCCTGGGCAGCGGCAGGCAGAATGTCATACTGTCTCTGGGAATAGTGTTTGTGCCTGGGTATGTGCGCATTGTGCGGGCGGAATTCTTACGTCTCAGGGATGCGGATTACATCCGGCGGGCCAGGCTGATGGGGGTGGGAAAGATGCGGATTCTGTTTGTCCATATCCTGCCTAATATTCTCTCCGTATTCTGGGTTTCGGTGATGATTGGGTTCAACAATGCCATCCTGGCGGAGTCCGGCATGAGCTATCTGGGCATAGGGGTGCAGCCTCCGGACGCCAGTCTGGGGATGATGCTGTCGGATGCCCAGGGCTATCTTCAGTCGGCTCCCTGGTACGCTCTGGCGCCGGGTCTGACAATTGTGTGGCTGGTGCTTGGCTTCTCCCTGCTTGGGGAGGGCATACGGCGGTGGCAGGGGTAGGCGTTTTGGCAGGAGGCGGTGCAGTATGATAAAAATAGAAGATCTGTCCGTTGCTTTCGGGAGTACGGAAGTGGTAAAACATGTGAGTCTTGACCTGGCTGACGGGGAGATCCTGGGGGTGGTGGGAGAGTCCGGTTCCGGCAAATCCGTCACGGCCCTGACCCTTATGGGGCTTGCCGCGGATACAGCCCGAGTCACCACAGGAAGGATCCTTTTTGACGATGTGGTGCTGCAGCAGGCAGGGCGGCCCTGTCCCAGGGCCCTCTACCGGGAGTATCAGGGGGCCCGGATGTCCATGGTGTTTCAGGAACCTATGACTTCCCTGAATCCCTCCCAGAAGGTGGGCAGGCAGGTGGAGGAAGTGCTGCGGCTCCACAGCAGGCTGCCCCGGGAGGAGCGCCGGAAAAAGGTTCTGGAGACATTTGCGGCGGTGGGCCTGGGGGAGGCAGAGCGAGTCTATGCAAGCTACCCTCATCAGCTCTCCGGGGGCATGCGGCAGAGAGTGATGATCGCCATGGCGGTGATCCTGCACCCCAGGCTGATTGTGGCGGATGAACCTACCACTGCCCTGGACGTGACGATCCAGACCCAGATCATTGAACTGCTCCGGCAGATTAACAGGGAGCAGAAAAATGCCATGTTGTTTATCACCCATGACCTGAATCTGGCCAGAAGGATCTGCCGCCGGGTGGCGGTGATGAAGGATGGCTGTGTGGTGGAGCAGGGGACGGCGGAGGAGATTTTTGAGCATCCACAGCAGGAGTATACCAGAAGGCTGATTGAGGCCGTGCCGGGAAGAAAAAAGAAAATTCAGGTGTGCGAAAAGGAAGAGATCCAGGGCAGAAAGCCCGGGGAGAACTTCCGGGATCAAACCCCGGTTCTGCAGGTGAAAAAGCTGTCGGTGTATTATCAGGACGGCGGAAATCGGTTCTGGCGCAGGGAAAAGCAGTGTGCGGTGCAGGAAGCGGATTTTGCCGTCTATCCCGGGGAGATTCTGGGGCTGGTAGGGGAGAGCGGCTGTGGGAAGACCTCTCTCTCCAAGGCCATTCTGGGTGTGAACTGTCTCACCCAGGGAGAGATTTCTCACAACAGTGTGCGGCCCCAGATGATTTTTCAGGATCCTTACAGCAGCTTAAATCCTTCCAAGACCATCGGGTGGCTGCTGCAGGAACCCCTGCGGGCGGCAGGGGCTCTGGACAGGTCCCTGGCCATGACCGGTGGGGACAGGGAGGCGGCGGCCTATGATATGCTCCGCCGGGTGGGCATGGATGAGAAATATTTTCACCGGAAACCCTCCCAGCTCTCAGGAGGCCAGCGCCAGAGGGTCAGCATAGGTCAGGCTCTGATCACAAAGCCCGGTTTTCTGGTGGCGGATGAGCCGGTGTCAGCCCTGGACGTGACCATTCAGGCCCAGATTATGGAGCTGCTTCAGAGGCTGCAGCAGGAGCTGCGCCTGGCCATTCTCTTTATCTCCCATGATATCAATGTTGTCTATCAGATGTGTGACAGAATCATGGTGATGAAGGAGGGAAGGATTATAGAGATGGGTGACACAGAGGAGATTTTCAGCCATCCCAGGGAGGAATATACAAAACTGTTGCTGCGGAGTTCCTAGTATAACCCACAACAATTACCACTATGTTTCTCGAAGGATAAATTTACTGTAAGGCGGAGGCATTGTAAACAATAACCTAAGAAAAAACAGCAGCCGGTATGAGCGGGCTGCTGTTTTTTCTTAGGTTAATGCAGAAGTTTCCAGAGCCTGCGCCCTGTCAGAACCGCCAGATACAGGCACAGGACAGCCCCGCAGCAAAGCCCTGTGAGAGCGGCGAAAGAGGTGAACTGAGAGCCGTTTTTCTGCAGCCCCTTGTTCAGGAAAGGAATTCCCAGGACAAAGGCGAAATACCAGAAAAGGGGCGGCAGGCATCTGCGGAGGAAGCCGGCCAGGACATCTGTCAGGGCATTGCATCCTGCCGGGGCCTGGGAGCAGGAGGAATCGGTGCTGTCCTGAGGGGCGCTGCTTCTCTGAAAAAAATATCCTCCCAGGCGGTATATGGTCAGAAGAGAGACAAAATAGACCAGGACGCCAATGGCAGTGTGGAGCTTTTCAGGGGTCAGGAAGCAGCGGGGAGAATCGGCTCCGCTCAGCCTTGCCTGGGCCAAAAGGGCGGGCAGGTAGATGGCTGCAATGATGCGGAGGCCGTTTACAAAAATGGCTGTCAAATAGGACAGGGGCAGGCAGGCGGCGGTCCAGAGGAACCCCTTCCTGCTTCTGGAGGAGGGAGTCCCATTCCCTGCGGCCCGGTGTACAAAAGAGAAGAGCAGAGTGGCCATGGTGATAAGCATAAACTGCACTCCTGAGCAGGAGGGGGCGATGAGAATCCGCAGGCTGTGGTTTACATAGCCCTCCCCGGGAAGGTAGGCAAAAGAAATTCCGCTTAAGAGCGTCACCCACCCTGCGGTGGGACCCAGAATCCAGCGCAGCTCCTGGCAGTCTGCCCTGCTGTAAAAAAGTTTTATGCCAAGAAGAATCAGAAAGCCAGTCAGGTAGAAAGCCAGGTTCTTCCTGAGAAACCGGCCGGTCTTTTGAAGGGTTGCCGGTACATTCATGGGCATGCCCCCTGTTCTTTTGCCGCTCCCCTCTGTTGTGCCTTTCGGCGCAGCAGAGCCAGAAGGGGAACGGCCGCCGCAGCCAGGAGGAGAAGGAGTTCACCGGGCTCTGAGTAGGCAGAATATCCGCCGCCCACGGCCAGGTTGGATACCTGGAGAGGAAGGGGCTGGGCCTGGTCCACATGGGTGCTCTCTCCGCCGGCGTTTCTGACGGTGTCAATGACGGCGATGAAGGAGGTGTAAGGGGTGGTCATGCTGTAGGCAAGGCCGATCTGGGTGATCTCCTCTTTGACGGAGGAGTCATTCCTTACACTGCCGTATCCTGCCAGCTTATCCAGCCTTGTGCGCGCCCAGAGGTAACGGAGGGCTTCGCTCTCTGTGTCTACCGAAGTGTCATTAATTGAGATTTCCTGGACATAGTCTTCGCCTCCCGTTTTTCCGGTGACGGTGATGGTGCCCCCAGGCTCCCCCTTCCACTTTCCAAACAGCACAATGGGTTTCTGGGCGTAGAGGATGGAGGGAGTGGAGGGCTCCACGTCGTAGACCTCAAAATCGTCATAGTCAATCTTAATGTCGGTCAGAAGAGGCGATCCAATGTAGGTACAGAAGCGTTCCGCCGCGTCTGCCGCATCCTGGGAATCGGTGACAATAAAGCTTTCTCCCAGACCGGACTGAGCGATTCCCTTGATGAGGTAATCGTTTACGGAGGAGCCGATGCCGAAGGAGAAAAAGTCTGCACTGTCCATGTTTGCGTTGATCATGTCAAAAATCTCCGTCTCATTGGACACATAGCCGTCGGTGATAATTACAATGCTCCGGGCGGTGTCCTCCTGCTCCGGTATGGCGATGGCCTCCCTGACGGCGGGAAGTATGGAGGTTCCTCCGCCGCCCTCTTCCCGGTTGATCAGATCCAGAGCTTCCTTTACGTTCTCGGAAGTGGCAGGAAGGGACTTCCGGGAGAGGGGGATGGGGTTGTCAGCAAAGAGAATCAGGTTAAATGTATCCGTCATTCTAAGGCTTGAGACCAGGTCCCGGATAAGGTCTTTGGCGGTGTCCAAGGGATAGCCGTACATGGAACCGGACACATCCAGGACAAAAATATACTCCCGGGGAGGGATGTCCTCCGGCTCAAACCGCTCCGGGGGCTGTATGGTCAGCATGAAAAAATTCTCCCCGTCCGGGGCGCCGGTGCTCTTTTCTTTCTGGCGGGCCAGCACAAGGCCGCTGTGCACTTCCTGGCCGGTGAGCTTATACTTCAGGATGAAATCCCGGTTTCCTGCATACTCTTCCGGGTTTGCCAGGGTGATCCTGGCCTGGGAGTCGCCATCTTTGGAGACATTGATCTCATGGGACTTGCAGGAGATCTCCGTCAGTGGTACGCCGGTGGAGAGATTAACGGTAATATGATATTCCCCCGGGGGAAGCACTCCTTCCTCCAGGTAGGGGGAGGCGGCCCACTGGTCATCCCTGTCCTGGGAATTTTCCGAAGACTGAAGGGGAATGTAGCGGGGGCCTGTCACAGTGGGGAAGATAAACTCGTAAGTGCCCTCGGCAGGCGTAATCAACTGTGTGTAGTGGAGCTCAATGCAGGCCGTGTCCCCAGGCATGATATTGGCCACATCCATGGTAAAGACATTAGGCCTTTTCTGTTCCAGAAGGGAGGCGCTTTTTCCCTCGCTTTTGGCTTCGGTGAACTCTGCCCTGGCCTCTTCCTTTTCTTTGATCCGGGCGGTGACTATCTGGTTTCCGATCTGCATGTTCATGCCGTGGACACTTACGTCCGAGGAGGTGGGGAACACATACCTGGCGCTGATGGGGGTAGATCCTTCGTTTGTATAAGTCTGGACCACATAGGTTTCTGCAATGATACCGTTGATATTGACGGTCACATGGGTGGATTTTAAGGGAAAAGTATCCACATCAGAATCTTCACTGTTAACGACAAAATAAGGGGCAAGAAGCCGCTCCTCCTCTTCCGTTTCTCCGGCGGGTTTTCCCTTTGGAGAAATTGCGCTGCTTTCCTTTATGCAGGTAAGTTTTTCCCCCGGAATTTTTTCCTCCCCGGTGCTTATTTTGCGGAAATTTTCTCCGGGAAGAGACTGACTGCCGGCAGCCAGAGACGAGGAGCCCTGGGCGGCCGCCAGAAGCAGGGCCAGGGCCAGGCAGAGTCCGTTTTTCTTTTTTGACAGCATGTTTTTCATCAGAATGTACCTCCGTTTCCTGCTTTCAGAATACAACGGCAATGCACATAAAATACATCAGATTTCCATCATTTTTGCAATATTTTCTGCTATTCTGCATCATTTCTGCATCATTTGCGGTCTCCTGCACAGTTTCGGGCAGGGGCCATGCACAGGGGACGGAGCAGATGCATATGATGGCACAAAGACGCTGTCTGGAAGGACTGTCTATGGAAAAAGATACAATGCCGCTGACGAATCACTGCAGTATGGCCGGTATAAGGCCCGCCATGCTGGATCTGCCCTACCCGCCCATGCAGGTCAGGTGCAGAAACCAGGAGTACGCTGAACTGCTGGCCTGCGACTACTGTGGATCGGTGTCGGAGCTGTCCGCCATCACCCAGTATATCAACAATGAAAACCGTCTCTGCCTGGAAAACTGCAGTATTGCCAGGACCCTGCTTGGGATCGCCATGGCGGAAATGATGCATCTGCAGAAGCTGGGAGAACTGATTCAGCTTCTGGGAGGAGAGGTGAGTTTTTCCGCAGGACAGCCCGGGGGTAAGAGGCAGATGTGGACGCCGGCCTGTCTGGATCTTCCCCAGGGCACCGAGAAGATGCTCTGCGCAAATATAGAGGCGGAAAAGGCGGCCATTGCCCAGTACAAGGCCCATATGCAGAGGATCGGGGATCCCTGTGTGAATGGGGTGCTACGGAGGATTATCCGGGATGAGGAGTACCATATTATGCTCCTGCAGATTATGCTGCAGGATATGCAGGTGATGCAGCAGAATATGTAGGCAGCGCTGCCGGCTGCCTTTGGGACAGGGTGGAAAAGGGGACATACTTTTGGGCCCCCGGGCATAGAATTGCAGTGCAAACAAGCTTGGGGGAGGTTTTTGTGTGTTTGAACAGTGCAGCATCGAAGAAACCATAGATAAACTGAAAAGCGATGGACACATGGGTCTCACCGTGGGAGAGGCAGGGGAGCGTCTGCGGAAATTTGGCAGGAACGAGATGAAAGCCTCCAGGAAAAAAACGATTTTCGAGTCCTTTCTGGAACAGCTGTGCGACCCTCTGATTTATGTGCTGCTGGTGGCTGCGGTGGTCTCTGTGCTGCTGGGAGAGATCAGCGATGCCGTTATCATCGGTGTGGTGGTGGTGCTGAACGCGGCGGTGGGTATGCTGCAGGAGGGAAAGGCCAGGAAAGCCCTGGAATCTCTGAAAAAACTCACCAGTCCCAGGGCGGTGGTGGTCCGGGAGGGCAGGCCCATGGAGACGGCCGCAGCGGATCTGGTAAAAGGAGATCTGGTCTGCCTGGAGGCGGGATGCCAGGTGCCTGCGGACATGCGTCTGGTGGAGACTTCCGGGCTGAAGATTGAGGAGTCCGCCCTCACAGGGGAGTCACTGCCCATGGAGAAGGAGGCCGGATTTGTGGCGGAGCGGGGAAGACAGATTCCCCTGGGGGACCGGAAAAATATGGCTTATATGTCCACCATTGTCACCTATGGAAGGGGCATGGGCCTGGTAACAGCCACGGGCATGGACACGGAGCTGGGGCAGATTGCCGCCATGATCACAGAGAGCAAAGAGGAGATGACGCCCCTGCAGAAGCGTCTGGGAGAGTTGGGGAAAGTGCTGAGTTTCCTGTCCCTGCTGCTCTGTGCCGCTCTCTTTGTGATTGCTGTGTTGCAGCATCGGAATGTGCCTGAGATGCTTATCACCGCCATCTCTCTGGCTGTGGCGGCAGTGCCGGAGGGACTTCCCGCAGTGGTGACAATCTGTCTGGCGCTCAGCGTCACCCGGATGGTAAAAGCAAATACCATAGTGAGACGTCTGCCCTCTGTGGAGACCCTTGGAGCGGTGAGTGTGGTCTGTTCTGACAAGACGGGAACTCTCACCCAGAACCGGATGACTGTGGAAAAATGCTGGCTGGACGGCAGGGTGAGAAGTGCGCAGGACTGCGCCCCGGCTCTCTGCCCGGATTTTTACTATGGAATGATTCTGTGCAATGATGCCAGCAGGGGCGGGGACAGCAGGATGGGAGATCCCACGGAGCTGGCGCTGCTGGATCTGGGGGAGTCTTTTGGTATCAGGAAGGAGGAGCTGGCCAGACGGTTTCCCAGGGTGGATGAGATTGCCTTTGACTCCGACCGGAAAATGATGACCACACTTCACAGAAGGGAGGGCAGAGCCGGTTCCAGAAGCGCCGCCGGATGGGGGGAACTTCGGGCGGCGCAGCTGTCCGGGTCCTCAGGGGCAGCAGGGCTGGCAGGCTCGGCGGGAATGGCATCCTACACCAAAGGGGCGCCGGACGAGGTTCTGGAGCGCTGTACCCGGATTTTCCTGGAGGGCAGAATTGTGGGGCTTACCCGGCAGCTGCGGGAGAGGGTTATGCAGGCTGTGGAGGAGATGTCAGGGGAGGCTCTGCGGACTCTTGGAGTGGCCATGGGGGAGAATGTCTCCCAGGCCAGGGAGGAAAATCTGATTTTTCTGGGGATGGTGGGCATGCGGGATCCTGCCAGGCCGGAGGCCGCCAGAGCGGTGGCGGATTTTAAGGAAGCCGGGGTTAAGACGGTGATGATCACAGGGGATCACGTGGACACCGCCGCCGCCATCGGCAGGCAGCTGGGGATTGTAGAGCATCCCGGCCAGTGTATGTCCGGACAGGAGCTGGACCGCATGTCCGACCAGGAATTTTCGGAGAAAATAGAGGACATTCGGGCTTTCGCCAGGGTATCTCCGGCACAGAAAGTGCGCATTGTGGAGGGATTTCAGAAGCGGGGAGAGATTGTTGCCATGACGGGGGACGGGGTGAACGATGCCCCTTCTCTGAAAAAAGCGGATATAGGCATCGCCATGGGAAAGATGGGAACGGATGTGGCCAGGCAGGCCTCGGATATGGTGCTCACAGACGATAATTTTGCTACCATCCGCCGGGCTATAGAAGAGGGGAGAGGGGTGTATGAAAATATCAGGAAGTCGGTAATCTTCCTGCTTTCCTCCAATCTGGGGGAGATTGTCACCATGTTCCTGGCAGTGATCTGCGGCCTGGCTTCGCCTCTGAAATCCAGCCATATTCTCTGGATCAATCTGATCACGGATTCTCTCCCCGCCCTTGCCCTGGGGGTGGACAAAAACGACGGGGACAGCTTGATGGGACAGCCGCCCAGAAAGGCTCAGGAGAGCCTGTTTGCCAGGGGTGGATTTGCCTGTACCTGCTTTTACGGGGTGCTGATTGCGGCGGTGAGTCTGACGGCTTTTTTGATGCTTCCCTGTGCGCTGCTGCGGGTCAATGGGTGGAGTGTGACTCCTGTAAATCTGTCCATCATTCTGGACAATGCGGCCGTGCTCTCCAAGGCCCAGACCTATGCATTTACGGTTCTTGGCATGTCACAGCTCTTCCATGCGGTGGGCATGAGAGATGTGCAGAAGTCGGTTTTTTGCATGAATCATTTGGAAAACAAGCTGATGATAGCGGCCGCTGCACTGGGATTTTTGCTGCAGTTTGCGGTGACAGAAGTGCCGTTTTTGGTGCAGGCATTCGGTACATCTCCTCTGTCCTGGAGGGAGTGGCTGCGCCTGGGGATACTATCCGCCGCGCCCCTGGCGGCTCATGAGGTGGCGGTGCTTCTGGGAGGCCGGGGAAAGGCAAAAAAGCGCCGCTCTCACAGGTAGAACAGGGGTAAAAAGAAGGGAGGGATCACGTGACTTTTGGAAGTCTGGGTGATTCCTCTTCTCCGTATGTCAATATGCTGTTATGTCAATGGAGATTCCGGGGAATGTTTTTTTATTTTCTGCTCTCCCGCCATGGGATTCCGTAATGGGATGCTGTACAAAGGACAGAATAATCAAGAAAAAATTACGGGAAATAGTTCTTGCAATATGTTTTGACATGTGTTATAGTGAACTTGCTTCAAAAATTCTTAAATGCGAATTATGTTTTGTCTAAGCATTCGGTTCCGGTATCGGGACCATGAAGTCTGGGCGTTTTGCCTGAAATTTACCAACAATCTATTTTTAGAGGCAGGCAGACGCGGAAAGGGTCTGTCCAGGGACTGCCTGCCCTCATCTAAGGGAGGTATCCGTGGAAGAGACAGCAAAAAAGGAATCAGAGGAAAAGAAACTGAAAGAAAAAGAGCAGGAAAAAGCTCCAAAGTTGCCTGCGGTTCCCGCCACCCAGGGGCTCCATGGGGCTCTTCAGCCAAAGGATATGATTCTCAACACAAAGCTTCCGGACAGCGGCAGCAAGTCATTTTTTGACAATCAGATACTGTGTGCCCAGTTTCTGCGGGATTACATAGACCTGCCCTGTTTAAAGAATGTGCGGCCGGAGGATATTGAGGATGTTTCGGCTCAGTATGTCTCTCTGTTTGCAGAGGAGCGAAATTCGGACAGGGTCAAGCGGGTCAGCGTGGAAGGAACAGAACCGTTTTTTCTGGTTTCTCTTATTGAACATAAAACCAGACCGGATTATAATGTGTGCATGCAGGTATTCCGTTACATGGTCTATATCTGGGAGACCTATGAGCGGGAGGGAGAGAAGCTCCAGAAAGGGGTCTCCAGAAGGGCAGATTTCTGCTATCCGCCCATTTTGCCCATTGTATACTATGAGGGGAGGAAGCATTGGAGCGTTCCCTTGGATTTCCGCAGCCGTATCCGGCAGGGTGAGGCTTTTGGGCTGTATCTGCCCAATTTCCGGTATTATCTGGTGCCTCTGAGAGACTACAGCAATGAGGAGCTTCTTGACAGGGCGGATGAGATATCCCTGTTGATGCTGATCAATAAAATACAGACGAGCAAAGATGTGGCGGCATTCCGAAGTCTGCCTGCCGGGAAGGTGGAGGCGATCCTGCAGCATACTCCCGGGCATGTGGTGGACATCATTGCGGATATATTGAAGGCATTTCTGCTGAAGGTCAATGTCTCTCCGGAGGAGGCAGAGGAGCTCACGGGCAGGGTGAAGGAGAAGAAGATGGCAGAGCTTTTTGAGGACATGGAAAAGATGGACATTCAGGAGGAACGGCGGAGGACGGAAGAGCAGCGGCAAAAAGCGCAAGAACAGTGCAGAAGGGCTGAAAGAGCTGAGGAAGAGGCCGCCAGGACGAGGAAAGCACTTTCTCTGGCCATGGATCACAGTATAGAGATTCTGGTGGAAAGCTATCTGGAACTGGGAGCGCCCAGGGAGGCTGCGGAGCGGGCTGTTGTGAAGAAGTTTGGGCTCGGTGAAGGAGAAGCTGCAGCAAAAGTGGGACATTACTGGGGGAAAGAACAGACAGGCGGTTTTCCCCCAGGCTCATGACCTGCCTTTGCAGGGATCTCAGTATTTTATTTTGCTGTATGCGAGCGGCTGAGGCGGACTGGCATGTTTCCTGGGGACAGGTTCCCGCTTATGAATATCCAGTATTTTCGGCAAAGGGCGGAAAATGATATTTTATACTAAAGATAATGTTTTTTCATACGAGGCTGTGACCGCGTCTATGACGGCGCCCCGGAAGCCGGCTTTCTCCAGTGTTCGGACACCCTGTATGGTGGTTCCCCCCGGAGAGCATACGGCGTCTTTCAGCGCACCGGGATGGCTGCCTGTTTCCAAGGCCAGCCGGGCGGTGCCCGCAAGCATCTGGGCAGCGTATTCCAGGGCCAAAGCTCTTGGCAGGCCGCAGGCTACACCTCCGTCCGCCAGGGCTTCCAGGAAGAGGGCGGCGAAAGCGGGGCCGCATCCGGCCACGGCGGAGCCTGCATCCATCAGCTGTTCTGAAAGAGCAGAAAAACGTCCTGCTTCGTTACAGGCATCCAGAAACTGTTCTTTTTCTGTTTCACTGACATTTTTGCTGCAGGCATACAGAATCATTCCCTCCCCTATGGCGGCGGGGGTGTTTGGCATAATACGGATGACAGGGTAATCTCCTCCTGCCATTTCCTGGATTCTGGCAATTGTCAGTCCTGCCGCCATTGTCACCAGGACGAAAGGCTCCTCCCTGGCAGTCAGCACCGGACGGATTTCTGAGAGCATCTCCTCCATCATCTGGGGCTTGACGCCCAGAAAGATATACTTTGTCTGTCGGGCGACGGAAATATTGTCAGCCTGCCGGGCGCCCAGTTCTGCCGCCAGCAGTCTGGACTTTTCCGGGGAGCGGTTGGTCAGAAAGATCTGTTGTCCCTCCAGCTTACGCCCCACTGCCCGGGCCAGGGCAGATCCCATGTTCCCTGTTCCGATAAATCCCATGGTTATCTTATTGTTCTCTTGATTCATATTATTTCTCCTGCTCCAAAGGAAAAAATCCTCCGTCTTGCATAAAAAGAATTATACCGCGCCATCTGCAAAGTTCCTTCTTAACAGTTCCTGATTAGATGCGAAATTATCTTACCTGTCCTTCTCCGTAAATAACATATTTGCAGCTGGTCAGTTCGCTCAGGCCCATGGGGCCTCTGGCATGCATCTTCTGAGTGGAGATGCCGATTTCCGCCCCCAGTCCGAACTCGCCGCCGTCCGTGAAGCGGGTGGAGGCATTTACATATACTGCCGCCGCATCCACGGTATCCAGAAATTGCTGTGCTCTGAAATAATTGGCGGTGACAATGCTCTCGGAGTGGCCTGTTCCATGGGCGTTGATAAAGTCCACGGCCTCCTCCAGATTTTCTACGGTGCGCACGGCAAGAATATAATCCCCATATTCTGTGTCCCAATCTTCCTCTGAGGCAGGCAGGGCACGGGAGCCCAGAATTGCCAGGGCCCCCTGGTCTGCCCGCAGTTCCACTTGATGCCGGTCCAGAAGCGGAAGGGCTCTGTCCCAGAAAGCTTTCGCCACATCCTTGTGTACCAGGACGCACTCGGCGGCATTGCACACAGAGGGACGGGAACATTTGGCGTTGTACAATATTTTGGCTGCCATATCCAGGTCTGCTCCGCTGTCCACATAGACGTGGCAGACTCCTTCTCCGGTGCGGATCACAGGCACACTGGCCTCTGCGGCCACGGCGCGGATAAGGCCTGCGCCGCCCCGGGGGATCAGCACATCCACACAGCTGTTCAGATGCATCAGTTCCCGGGCAGTCTCCCGGCTGGTGTCCTGGACCAGGCTGACAGAGTCCTCCGGCAGCCCTGCCTGGGCCAGCGCTTCCCGCATCAGTGCGGCGGCGCAGCGGTTGGAGTGAATAGCTTCCCGGCCTCCCCGCAAAATACAGGCATTGCCGGATTTCAGGCACAGTGCAGCGGCGTCCACCGTCACATTGGGCCTGGCTTCATAAATGATAGCGATTACGCCCAGGGGTACACGGCGTCTGCCGATGATAAGGCCGTTGGGTCTGGTGTCCATTCTGTCCACCTGTCCGATGGGATCTGCCAGGGTTATGATCTGCCTGACTCCGTCCACGATTCCGGCGATCCGTTCCGGAGTCAGGGTGAGCCGGTCCAGAAGGGCAGGCCGCATTCCTGCCTCCCTGGCTGCGGCGGTGTCCCTGGCGTTGGCTTCCAGCCATTCCCCCTGTCTTTTGGACAGAATCTCTGCAATGGCTTCCAGTGCGGCGTTTTTCCTGGCTGTTCCAATGGTGGAAAGGATCCGGGAGGCGGATTTGGCCGCCAGACCCTGTTGCTGCAATGTACTCATAAATGTCACTCCTTCTCTGGCCTGGACTTTTTTGCGATAAAACGTGTACCGATATCTTGTCCTTCCACAATATTATAGAGGGTATCCATTTTGGCGCCATTGGCGATAACCATGTCGCAGCCGGCCTCCATGGCGGTGCGTGCGGCGGAGAGTTTTGTGGCCATGCCGCCGGTCCCTCTCCAGGTGCCTGCACCTCCGGCCATTTCCAGGATGTCCGGGGTCAGGGCCTCCACCCGGTGCAGCAGCGTGGCCGTGGAACTGGTTCTGGGATCCGCATCGTACAGCCCGTCAATATCGCTCAGCAGCACCAACAGATCCGCATGGCAGAGCCTGGCCACAACGGCGGAGAGGGAATCGTTGTCTCCCAGCGTCTTCTGGCAGCCGGTTTCAATTTCGGCGGAGGAGACAGAATCATTTTCATTAACCACGGGTATTACACCCATCTCCAACAGGGCGGAAAAAGTTCCCCGCAGATGTTCGGCCCTTCCTGGATCGTCCACATCATTTTCCGTCAGCAGGATCTGGGCGGTGGTCTGGTTATACTCGGCGAAAAACTGATCAAAAATATGCATCATCCTGCACTGGCCCACGGCGGCGGCGGCCTGTTTCATCCGCAGCTGGCTGGGGCGTGACTCCAGGCCCAGCCTGGCTGTACCTGCGGCAATGGCCCCGGAGAATACCAGGATCACTTCCTTTCCCGATCCCCTCAGGTCAGAGAGAATCCGGGACAGATGTTCCATCCGGCGCAGGTTGGGCGCCCCTGATTCATGGGTCAGTGTGGAAGTGCCGACTTTAACTACAATACGCATTTGCTTTTCTCTCAAAGATAGGCCTCCTATGCATAGAATCTTCGACTCAGTATAGCACAGGGCGGCAGAAAAAGGAACCCTGCGCTTTTAACCTGTGCATAGGAACAGGGAAGCAGCAGTCTGGTTGTCACAGGAAGAAAATTCTGTTAGAATATGGTTGTGCCCGGTATGGGCTTTGTCAGCGGGAGGGGATGTTGAGCAGCGTTTTGGCAATTTCCAAGTGTTACAGGGGGTATAGAAAGAGGAGAGATGATGCGGGAAAAAGTGTGGAGCAAGAGAATTCGGGGTATAATGCTGGCGGCGCTTCTTCTGGCAGGCTTAGGAGCCTGCGGGAAGGAAACACAGGGGACAGATCCGTCTCTGGCGGCAGGGGGGACGCATTCGGAGACAGTAACGGAAGAGGCAGCAGAAGGAACAGCAGAAGCGACAGAGAACGCTTCCGGGGCAGAAGAGGGTTCAGAAAGAGAGAATTCTGCCAAAACAGAGCAGGGGGAGGCGGACGTCTCCGGGATTTCTGCAGAGGAAGAAGCGGATCCTCTCTATTCGGTTACGGAAGAAAATGAGAATCCGGATTTTCTGATGGAAGGCCGGCCGGAGGTGCCGTACTGGTTTCCGGAACAGCTTCTGGCATGGGAGCCGGAAAAAGATGAGGATCTGAGATTTCACAGGAGTACTGTGCCCCTGGCAGAGCGTGTGGATTTGTCAGAGCTCGAGACGGTGAACAGTACCCAGAACAGGGATACAAAAGTGATGGCGATATCCATTATGAACAGGAATACAAGCGGGAATACACCCCATGGACTGAACCGGGTGGATGTGAACGCTTTCTCATACTGGCAGTATGTGGACACCCTGGTGTACTGGGGAGGTTCTGCAGGAGAGGGGCTGGTGACGGCGCCTGGGGCGGATGTGGTGGATGCAGGGCACCGGAACGGGGTAAGGGTTCTGGGAACGGTGTTTCTGCCCCAGACATACCATGGGGGAAAGATGGAATGGCTGGAGACATTTTTGACCAGGAATAAGGATGGGAGCTATCCTCTGGCTGACAAACTGGTTGAGGCAGCCCGGGTCTATGGATTTGACGGATGGTTTATCAACCAGGAGACGGAGGGGACGGCCCAGGAGCCGCTGACGGAAGAGCATGGGGCCCGGATGCAGGAGTTTCTGGCCTATTTTAAGGAGCAGGCGCCGGAACTGCAGCTGATCTATTATGACTCAATGACAATAGACGGAAAAATGAAATGGCAGAATGCACTGACGAAAAAGAATATGGCCTTTCTGAGAAAGGAGGACGGAACCAGAATTGCAGACGGGATGTTTATAAATTTTGGGTGGACGGACTCAGGAATGGTCTCCAGTCAGCTGCTGCGGTCCTCGGCGGAGCTGGCCCGGCAGCAGGAGATTGATCCTTATGAGCTCTATGCGGGTATTGACCTTCAGAGCAATGGTTATGGCACCATGGTCAGGTGGAATCTGTTTGAAAATCCAGAGGGAGGAACACACACATCTCTGGGGCTGTACTGTCCCAGCTGGGCTTTTTTTGCTTCCGATTCGGTGGAAGAGTTCTGGCAGAAGGAGAACAGACTGTGGGTAAATGCCCAGGGGGATCCTTCTGCCCAGATACAGGCTGCGGGAGACATTCAGTGGAGAGGAATATCCACCTATGTTGTGGAGCGGACGGCGGTGACGCAGCTTCCTTTTGTGACCAATTTCTCTACGGGAAACGGCAGGGATTTTTACAAAAACGGTCAGCGTATCAGCCGCATGGACTGGAACAATCGGAGCCTTTCCGATATTCTGCCCACATATCGGTATCTCATTGAGGATGGGGAAGGGAACCAGCTTGCGGCAGGCCTGGATATGGGAGATGCCTATTATGGAGGAAGCAGTATTCTGCTTCAGGGCAGCATGGAACAGGGAAAAACGTCCGTGATAAAACTGTATGCCGCCGGACTGCCTCTGGCGGACAGGATGGTATACACAACCACAGCCAAGGCTCTGGGGGCGGAAGTGGCACTGGAGGCGGTGCTGTCTTTTGAGGATGGAACGGAGCTTGTGCTGGAGGGGGACAGGAAAGTGGGCAGTACCTGGACCACAGTGTCCTATGATCTGTCCGGGGCAGGGGGGAAGACGCTTCGGGGGCTCTCTTACAGACTTACGGCGGACCAGGATGTGGCAGGCCTGCAGCTGCGACTGGGCAATATCACCATGGCGGAGGAAGGAACCCAGGGACAGACTTTGGTTCGGGATCTGCAGGTGCTGGACAGCGAGTTTGACCAGGAAGGAAGATATGCGGGAGTGCGGCTGGCCTGGGGGGCAGATGGACCTGCCCATGTGTTCGAGGTGTATCGGGTCAATGAGGATGGGAGGAGATCCCTTTTGGGTGTGTCTAACACGGACAGCTTTTATGTCCATGGGCTGCCCCGGATCCAGGGGATGGAACAGACAGTTTTCCAGGTGGTGCCGGTGAATATTCTGGGGGAGGAAGGGGAAGGTGCCCTGACTTTCGTGGAGTGGCCGGATGCCCAGGCGCCAAGAGTGGATTTTGCCGCGGAGGTGACTCTGGCAGCGCCGGGGGAGACCATTGCTTTCCACAGTATCTGTTCCCAGGAGGTGAGTAAAGTGTCCTGGTCATTTCCGGGAGCGGAGACAGAGAGCAGTGAGGGAGATACGGCCACGGCCACCTATTCAAAGGAAGGCGTGTATGCAGTTTCCGTCAGGGCGGAAAATGAAGCCGGAACCGGTGAGTCCTCCCGTGAGGGATATATTGTCATCACGCAAAAGGCTTCAGAGGGACTGGCTCTTCTGTCCCAGGGAGCGGCTGTGGAAGCGGATTCCTATGTGAACGAGCAGGAGAGGCCGGAGTTTGCCGTGGACGGGGACAGGTCAAGGAAATGGTGTGCGGTGGGAAGTGCACCTCATGAGCTCACACTGGATCTGGGAGAGGTGCACACCGTCAGCGGAGTGAAGCTGTACCACGCACAGGCGGGAGGTGAGGGCGAGGATATGAACACGGAGGCATACACCATCTTCACGAGCCTGGACGGTGAAAGGTTTGACGAAGCGGTGCGCGTAACCGGGAATACCGCCGGTGAGACAGAGGACGCCTTTGCGCCGGTGGAGGCACAGTATGTGAGGCTGGTGGTGGATAAGCCCGCCCAGGGAACGGACAGCGCGGCAAGGATCTATGAGATGGAGGTCTACGGACTGGAAGGAAAACTGCAGGAAGACTGAGAGTATTTTAAAACTATGGACTGGGGGCATGACAGTGAAAGAGAATGGCGAAATTCAGGATAGGATCCGGGGATGTATGTTTGGCGGAGCAGTGGGAGATGCGCTGGGTTATCCGGTAGAATTTTTAGTTGAGGAAGAGATATTTTCCCAGTACGGGACAGGTGGCATCAGGGCATATGAGACAGATAAAAAAAGCGGGAAAGCGCTTATCTCGGATGACACCCAGATGACATTGTTTACGGCCAATGGACTTCTGGTGGGGGATACCAGGGGGAAGCTGCAGGGGATCCGGGGCCGTTTTCGGAGCTGTGTGGCAATGGCTTATCAGGACTGGCTGTGTACCCAGGAGGCGGATTTTTCTCAGGGGAGAAAGCGGGCTCGCGGGTACCGGTCCGGTGGAATCTCCTGGCTGCTGGATATACCGGAACTGTACAGCAGCAGGGCTCCGGGAAACACCTGTCTCTCCGCCCTTTGCCAGCAGAAAAATGAAAGTGAACCTGTGGAAGATTATGTGAAAGCATCTCAGAATGACAGCAAGGGATGCGGAGGTGTTATGCGGGTGGCGCCGCTGGCTCTCCTGGGGCCTGGCAGGAGGATGGAGCTGTTGGATTGGGAAGGGGCGCAGATTGCGGCAGTGACCCATGGGCATTCCCTGGGGTATATGCCCGCGGCGGTGCTGACGCATATTCTCAACAGGATTGTGTATCCGACCTGTTCCATGTCGCTGAAGGAGATTGTGCTGGAGGCAGAAAAAACGGTGACGGAGATATTTGCCGGGGATGTCCATCTCAAGGAACTGAAGGGCGTTGTGGATCTTGCAATGGAACTGTCAGAGAATGCGGAGAGTGACCTTGACAACATACGCCGTATCGGTGAAGGCTGGGTGGCGGAGGAGACACTGGGTATTGCCATATATTGTGCGCTGCGTCATCAGAAGGATTTTTCTGCAGGAGTAATATCAGCTGTAAATCATGGCGGTGACAGCGATTCCACAGGAGCGGTGACAGGAAATATTCTGGGTGCGCTGGTTGGATATGCTGCTCTGGAGGAGAAATGGAAGAGGAATCTGGAGCTTGCGGATGTTGTCATAGAGCTTGCGGATGATTTGTATCATGGCTGTAGGATAAGTAAATCCAGTGCTGACTGGGATCCGGACTGGATAAGAAAGTATGTGCATATGCACTGGAAGGAGGAGCCTTCCGGTGCCCGGTCCCATACGCTGCTCACAGCCGTAAAAGGGGATATCACCCAAAACCATAATGTTCAGGCGGTGGTGAATGCAGCCAATACCAGTCTGCTGGGGGGAGGAGGCGTGGACGGAGCCATTCATCGGGCGGCCGGTCCGGAGCTTCTGGCAGAATGCCGTCTGTTGAAGGGATGCAGAACGGGCAGTGCAAAGATCACAAAAGCTTATAATCTGCCCTGTGAGTCTGTGATCCACACGCCGGGGCCCCACTGGAACGGGGGCGGCTCCGGGGAGCGGGAACTGTTGGCTTCCTGCTACAGGTCCTGTCTGGAACTGGCTGTGGCTCATGGGATACGCAGTATCGCATTTCCGTCCATCTCCACGGGAATCTATCGTTTTCCGGTGGCGGAGGCGGCACAGATTGCCGTAAAGACGGCGGAGGAGTTTACTTCCAGTCATCCGGGGGCGTTGGATGTGATAAAGTGGGTGCTTTTTGACGATAATACATATGAGATATACCGCGGGGAGATTGGGGCCCGGAGAGTACAGTAAGCGTAGGTGACATATAAAGAAAAAGTTTGCCTGCTGGAAAAAATATGCTATAATAAGCCATATTCAGGGGATGCTGTAAATAAACCGGTGACTTGTCCAGGGTGGGTGTGCGGCAGAGCGTGAAGGGTTGGACTTTGCGTTTTCCCCGGCATGAAGGAGATATCACATTATGGAAAAGATCATTTTGACAGGAGACAGGCCCACGGGAAGGCTTCATGTGGGCCACTATGCAGGTTCTCTGCGCAGGCGGGTGGAGCTTCAGGATTCTGGAGAGTACAGCAGGACCTTTATCATGATTGCCGACGCCCAGGCGCTGACGGATAATATTGAGGAGCCTGAGAAAGTACGGCAGAATATTATCGAGGTAGCTCTTGACTATATGTCATGCGGACTTGATCCTGCCCGGTCCACCATGTTCATTCAGTCTCAGATCTCGGAACTGTGTGAACTGACTTTTTACTATATGGATCTGGTGACTGTGGCCAGGCTGCAGCGGAACCCCACGGTGAAGAACGAGATCCAGATGCGGAATTTTGAGGCCAGCATACCTGTAGGGTTTTTTACTTATCCAATCAGTCAGGCGGCGGACATCACAGCCTTTAAGGCAACTACGGTTCCTGTGGGGGATGACCAGCTTCCCATGATCGAGCAGACCAGGGAGATTGTGCATAAGTTTAACACGGTCTATGCGCCGGTGCTGGTGGAGCCTTCCGCCCTTTTGGCCGCAAACGAAGCTTCCAAGAGGCTTCCAGGCACGGATGGAAAGGCCAAGATGAGCAAGTCTCTGGGCAACTGTATCTATCTGGCAGATTCGGCAGATGAGGTTCGCGCCAAGGTTATGAGCATGTTCACGGATCCTCAGCATTTGCTGGTCAGTGATCCCGGGCACCTGGAGGGAAATACGGTGTTCACGTATCTTGACGCTTTCTGCAAACCTGAACATTTCGGCAGATACCTTCCTGATTATGGGGATCTGGATGAGCTGAAAGCTCACTACCAGCGGGGAGGTCTGGGAGATATGAAGGTGAAGAAGTTCCTGAACAATGTGATGCAGGAGCTGCTGGAGCCCATACGTACCCGCAGAAAGGAACTGGAGAAGGACATTCCTGCCATCTATGAGATACTGAAAAAAGGAAGCGAGGAAGCCAGGGAGGTGGCTGCTGAGACCTTGTCCCAGGTGAAGAGTGCCATGAGGATTAATTATTTTGAGGATGCCGATCTAATCCGGTCCCAGAGTGAAAGATTTGGAAGAAACGCGCAATAATTGCCGCGGCGCATCTAAAGAAATAAGGAGGAAGTAACTGATGACATGCCGGGCGGGAAGTGCTGCTTTTTGCCCGGCTGTTTTGTTCGCCGCTGTCAGAAAGCGGATGGGAGGATTGATATGAAACTGCAGACGGAATCGGAGAAACTGGATGAGCTGAGCATGGAGGAGACAGATGAAAAAAGCGGGGCGTCGGGTAGGGAAAACGGGACGGAGCCGCTGAAACCCTGGATGATGGCACTGATATTTCTTGGACTGGCTGTGACCGCTGCGGTTATCTGTGTGATTATTTGGCGGTTTACACATTCGGACAAGCCGGAGGGGTCCGGGTCCCTGCCTTCTTCGGAAATGGCGCAGGGACTGGAAGGCGGGGAAGAAGGTGAGAAGGGTTCTGCAGCGGGACAGGAGTCGGGTATTGAGAACGAAGGGGAGAATGGTCAGGAACCGGGAAACACCGCGGGTATAAGCTCCAGTTCCGAGCCGGATAGCGAAAAGGAAAGCAGCCCTGAGCACGAAGCAGATCAAGATATTCAGGAACCTGAGACTGGGGCTGGAAGCGAGACAGGAGCGGGAACCGGAGGAGAAAACGGTACCGGAATGGGTACGGGAAGCGATATTGGAACAGGCGTTGGAAGCGGGACAGGAAGCGGTGTGGGAACTGGAACCGGAGCAGGAAACGGTACCGGAACAGGTACGGGAAGCGGTACTGGAACAGGCGTTGGCAGCGGGACAGGAAGCGGTGCGGGAACTGGAACCGGAGGAGGAAACGGTACCGGAACAGGTACGGGAAGCGATACTGGAACAGGCGTTGGAAGCGGAACAGGAAGCGGTGCGGGAACTGGAACCGGAGCAGGAAACGGTACCGGAACAGATGTTGGAAGCGGAACAGGAACTGGAACCGGAGCAGAAAACGGTACCGGAACTGAAACCGGAAGCGGCGCGGGAACTGGCGCGGGGACAGAAACTGGCACAGGAACTGGCGCCGGAGCGGGCCAGGAACCGGAAGGAAGCGCAGGAAACAGCGCCGGTCAGGAGGCTGGGGCAGGAACAGGAGCCGGCGCATCTCAGGGGAGTCAGCCCATGACTTTTGATGCCAGACAGGATTCCGTGACGCCTAAGGAGCTGGTAAACCTGCGTTCTGCTCCAACTACAAAGGATCCGGCAAATATTGTGACCCAGGCCAAGAACGGGGAAGTTCTTGCCAGAACAGGAATCAACGAGGATTCTGGCTGGTCCAGGATTGACTATAATGGACAAACTCTCTATGCAGTGACACAGAACCTTTCCATTGACTTGAATTACACACCTCCCGTCCAGGCAGCCGATCCCAATCAGCTGACTACGGCAGACGGAAGGGTGATTGTCTTTAAAAACTGTGATGAGTGGGTTACTCCCAAAGAGTATGCGAATCTGAGAACAGAGCCCAGTACTTCACAGGGAGATTCCACGGTCAGCTGCCGATTGAACTACGGGGAGAGGGCTCATCGCACGGGATGGAGCGAGGATACCGGCTGGTCCAGGGTGGAGTACAACGGTCAGGTGCTGTATGTGGTTTCCAGCCTTGTATTTTCAGTGGAGGAAGCACAGCAGTAGAACCTCTGAATAGATTTTTTTATGACAGGAAATAATGTGGAGGAGAAATAGTTTTAGGTAGTAAATATTGTAAACATTATGTTTGATCTTTAAACATTATGTTTGATCTTTAAACATTATGGCCTGGAGGAAAATCTATGAACCAGAAAATGGGAAAAGCCAGTGTGAAGCCGGATAATCCGGTATATATCTTAAACAGCGCAAGTGTGGTGGGCACCAAGGAGGGGGATGGCCCCCTGGGACTTTTGTTTGACAAGGTGGGAGAGGACGATATGTTTGGGTGCAAGACCTGGGAGGAGGCGGAGAGCAGCCTTCAGAAACAGGCGGTGGGTCTGGCCCTGGACAAGGCGGGACTTGTGCCGGAAGATATTTCTTTTATCTTTGCAGGAGATTTACTGGGCCAGTCAATCGCCACATCTTTTGGCATATCGTCCTTTCAGATTCCTCTCCTTGGCATGTACGGCGCCTGTTCCACCTGTGGCGAGTCGCTGCTTCTGGGAACCATGGCGGTTGCGGGTGGATTTGCGGACCGGGTGCTGACAGTGACTTCCAGTCATTTTGCCAGTGCGGAGAAGGAATTCCGCTTTCCCCTGGAATATGGCAACCAGCGCCCGCTGTCGGCTACGTGGACGGTGACGGGCAGCGGCGCCTTTGTGCTCACAGGAGATGCCTGTGACGGGGGAATGAAGCCCCGGGCCCGCATTACAGGGGCTACAGTGGGAAAGATTGTGGATTACGGTCTGAAAGATTCAATGAATATGGGGGCCTGTATGGCGCCGGCTGCGGCTTCCACCCTGGAACAGCACTTTGTTGACTTTGCAGGTCAGCCGGGAGATTATGATAAGATTATCACAGGGGACCTGGGAAAAGTGGGCCGAAGAGTTCTGACAGACCTGATCCGGGACAGGGGGTATGACATTTCGGAACAGTATATGGACTGCGGTATCGAGATCTATGACGGAGACACCCAGGACACTCATGCGGGAGGCAGCGGCTGCGGCTGCAGCGCCGTAACCCTGTCCGCTTATATATTAAAACAGCTTCAGGAGGGCAGCTGGAAAAAGGTACTGTTTATGCCCACAGGAGCTCTTCTGAGCAAGACCAGTTTCAACGAAGGGATGAGTGTGCCCGGGATTGCTCATGCACTGGTTATAGAAAGCGTGTGAGACAGGAACCAGGAGGACAAAAGATGTTGTGGAAAGCGGTGGTCTGTGAGGATGATCCGGTTCAGAACAGGAACCTGGGTCGTATGGTGTGCGGATGGGGGGAGACCCAGGGGCTGGAACTGCAGATTTCTTCCTGCACAGATTGCATTTCCTTTCAGGAAGTCTGGAGAAAAGAGAAGGATTTTAATCTGATTTTGCTGGATATTGATCTGGGCCAGGGGATAAACGGGATGGAGCTGGCGGAACAAATCCGGCGGGAGAATGAGAGCACAGCCATCGTTTTTGTGACAGGACTTTCGGAGTATATGAGCCGGGGATACGACGTGCAGGCGCTGCACTTTCTGGTGAAGCCTGTGGAGGAAGAGAGACTGTGGTCTGTGCTGGACAGAGCCTTGAGGATGGTGGAGAAGAAGGAGGCATTTCTGCTGCTGCAGGAGGAGGGCAGACTGGAGAGAATTCCTGTGGGACGTATTCTCTATGCGGAGGCTTTCTCCCACACGTCGGCGCTGTGCCTGTCTCCGGAGAAACCTGGAGGAAAAGTTTTGAGCAGAGAGGTACGGATGAACCTGGGGGATCTGGAGAAGGAGCTCCCCTCCCACTGCTTTCTGCGCTGCCACAGGTCCTATCTGGTGAACTTGGGGAACATCCGCAGGATAGAGAAAAACCGGGTTTTTCTGGAGGGAGTTTTGCCGGTTCCGGTGAGCAGAGAGCGACGCAGGGCGCTCTTCCAGGAGTTTCTGGAGTACCATAAAGGGAGCATTTCCCAATAATGTGTGAACGTCCCAAGAGTAACTAAAATAGCTGAAGGCAGGAAATAACTATGTTTTTTAAGTTTCCAATACTGGCCCGCAGGATATTTTCCTCCTGCCAGGATGCGCAGATGGAAAAATATCAGGCTGAAGTGGAGAATATGTACCTGCAAATGCGGACTCTGCGGCATGATTTTAAAAATCATCTGCAGGTGATGAAGGCCCATCTGGAGCTGGAGGAATACCGGGAACTTGGGGAGTATATTGTCTCTCTGAGCGATGCCCTGGTGGAGGTGGAAAAGCTGATTGAGACAGGAAATGTGCGTCTGGACGCCATTTTGAACAGCAAGATTTCCCTGGCGCGTTCCCTGGAAATCGGGGTCAATGTGAAGGTGGTGCTTCCGCCCAGACTGCCTGTCACAGATTATGATTTGTGTACTCTTCTGGGCAATCTTCTGGACAATGCCATCGAGGGCTGCCAGACCCAGAGAGAGGGGGAGGAGCGGTTCCTCCGGGTCTACATAGGACTGCTGAAAGAGCAGCTTTATATCTCTGTGTCAAATTCCCATGCAACAGTGATGAAAAAGGAAAGGGGGAGATATTTTTCCACCAAGGATCCCGGCAGGGGGCTTGGGATTGGGAGCATTGATGGCATTGCTGCCAGGTACAATGGGTATGTAAACCGCCAGAATGACGATTCTGTCTTTGCCACTGAAGTTCTGCTGCCCCTGGAGTGGGAAGAAGGGACATAACCTGCAGGTTTTTGGCATGCATGATCACCCATTGTGCAGTTGGCGTTCCTACAGATACCGTTGGGGCAGAAGCCTTTCCTTTTTGTGGGAGCCTGTGTTAAAATCCAACCAGGCTTATTTGGGAAGTGTTGCGGACACTTTTCACACAGGAAAGGAGAGGAGAAACCTGAATCAGTGAAACTCATTTGCTTTGAACTTTGACAACTGCACATTCAATCA
>OFGG01000119.1_pt1 | contig 69548 bp, 58 predicted proteins | sample 1521701 | NCBI WGS metagenome assembly OFGG01 (sample SAMEA3504081, study PRJEB24116) | mouse gut metagenome | biome: mouse gut; feature: mouse-associated habitat; material: faeces | place: Denmark | collected 2011
GGTATCTTAAGCGGAACCAGAGCTTGCGGTAGGCCACGTCAAGGTAGTATTTCCCCGCCTGCCCCTCTTTCTGGATAAGGCGCATGTACCTCCTGGGGTCAAAGCCCTCCACCCTGTTTAAGTTCCTGATCTCCTCCACTTCGTCATACATGCAGGCATTGTTCATTGTCATTCCATCCATTTGTTTTCTCTCCTTCCTTTTCATGGGGAGGGGTATATAAAATAAATACCCCGCTCCCCGCATTTACTTGAATTTTTTATGAAATTTTTTCAGATTTCCTCACACAAGGTAACGGCACATAAAATTGTCAAAGCTGTCATAATCGCTCCATCCCGCCTTTTCCGCTTCCTCCTCTGCCATGGTATCCCACAGGTCAAGCAGGCCGCTGTCATACCCGGATGTATCCACATCAAGCCTCTGGTGGAAGCAGTATGCCGTCCACAGGCAGCGGAGCTGGTCCCTGGCAAGTTCTTCATCAAACCAGCCCTTCCGGACAAACTCCTTCAGATATTCCATTTCAGCCTCCCGGCTGACTGTCCCCTGCATGGATTCGATGATCTGTGCGGCAGCATGGTAGCCGTCCCGCCGCAGTATATCCAGCTGGAATTTAACGTCTGTTCCATTCTTCATTTCCCGGCTCCTTTCTTCTGTGGCATTTTATGATGCCTGTTCCATGCACAGCATGAGCTGTCCGTTTTCTCCTTCCTTCAGTTCCACGTCCCAGTGCGGGCTGTCCGTAACATCTTCCGCGCTTTCTTTGCAGTCCGTCCCGGTCCCATCCGCTGGTTCCCGTTCTGCCTGCCCCGGCATGAAACGCCACTGGTTCAGGTAATAAAACGGGGTACGCCACACTTCATTGTCCGGGTGCGGGAACGGGGCTGCAAGGCTGTCCCCGATGGCTATGACAGCGGAACATCCCAGAAGGGAGAGCTGTATGTAGCACATCATGGCTGCTGTGCGGTCAATATCCTGCGCCACGAACAGCACATTCTTCTGGTAATTGATGCCACGCCTTTTTGCCGTGTTTGCAAATGCTATGAGCATGGCGCCTGCGCCGCAGGCCGGGTCGCTCACGCTGATATATCCTTTCTCCTTCAGCAGTTCCTCTTTTTCATCCCCGGCAAACTGCAGCTCGGACATGAAATGGCAGATATGGTAGGGCGTAAAGAACTGCCCTTTCTGCTCCTGCTGCAGATTAAGGTAATGGTACAGGCTGCCTAAGAAATCCTGTTCCGGGTTTTCCTCCAGCGCCAGCACCACAAACCCCAGCATCTGCGGGAAGACCTCCTGGTCCTCCTTCTGGTAGCTGTTAATGATGGAGAGGTACTGCTTCTCCCGCTCCTCCTTCTTAGGCCCCGGCATCACGTTTGCCAGGGATATTGCTGACAGGCTCAGGAAATCGTTCCATACCTGCCATCTGGAATGGCGGAATCGGAAACGGTCCATCAGGGCGCAGAATTCCTTTTTATAGTCTTTTTTCTCCATAGGCCGCCTGTCACCCTTCCAGCTGTTTCACGGAGATCTCAAAATCCATGTCCAGCCTGCTGTTCCTCACAATGATGCTGTCACCATCCCCGTCCATTACCTTCAGTCCGCCGCGTGCCACAGCCTCCTCAATATCGGAAAAGATCCTTTCCTTTTCCATGAACCCATCCTGGCAGCTGCAGCTCTCACACCCGCACTCTGACGATGTGCAGAGGTACTGCCTGCCGCTTTCCGGTGTGGCAACATACGGGTTGCACACGGCATATCCGTGTTCCTGCAGAGTGGAAACTGCGCTGTCAAATACTGTTCTGAGGATCTCGATGTTCCACGGGAATTTTTCTTCCGGGTCATCCTCCTCCAGCTCCAGCAGTTCTGCCAGATAGCGGTAGGTCGCATTGTCTATGGCATCCGCCCGCTCTGACATCCGCTGGGTGATCTCCAGTTCCCCTGTTTCTTCCATTTCTGTTTTTCCTGTGCTTTCTTTCCTGTTTTCCATATATCTGTTCCTCCTGTTTTCTATAAATTCATGACTTCCTGCCGGTATCCGGCATCTTTTTCCTGGTCTTTCTTTTCCTCCAGCAGCCGGTTATACTCCCTGATGACGCGCTCCCCAAGCCGGGTATTGCGCCTGTCGCACTCCGTATTGTGGATGGCGGTGCAGATGGCCTTTTTGCTCCCGATGATGGCGACCTGCGCCTTTGCCCTCGTTACGGCGGTGTAGAAGATATTCCGCCGCAGCATCTTGTAAAACATGGGCAGCCACGGCAGGATGACCATGGGGTACTCGCTTCCCTGGCTCTTGTGGACGGTTGTGGCATAGGCATGTTCCACCATCTCCAGCTCATCGCTGTTGTATTCCACACGCCGCCCGTCTGAGAATTCCAGTTCCGCCAGCTCCGTCCCTTCATCATCCACATAGATGTTCTTAATGCAGCCGATGTCACCGTTGCTGATCTGGTTCTTGTTCTTGTTATGGATGATACGGTCACCCAGCCGGAAGGTACGCTTCCCGGAACGGATCTCCGGCTTCCCTTCGGCTTTCGGGTTTACCATCTCCCACAGCCTTTCATTCAGTGCGTCCACGCTGGCATCCCCCTTCTTCCGGTAGGGGGTCAGCACCTGCACCTTGTCCTCGCCAAACGCGTCCACGCTGGCGCGGTACAGCTCCTGTGTCTTTTCTGCGGCCTCTGCCGCGCTCCCGGCAGGGATGAAGGTAAATCCCGCGCCATAATCCAGGGCGGCATCATTCTCCTGCATCCGCTTCGCATTTGCAGCGATCCGGCTGTCCTCTGCCTGGCGGAAAACCATGTCAAGCACTGTCACCGGGATCACGCCGCACTGTACTAGCTCCCGGAACACGTTTCCGGGGCCTACGCTGGGAAGCTGGTCCACATCCCCCACCAGCACCAGGCGGGTCCCCGCCCGGATATGGTCAAAAAAGATATAGGACAGCCTCATGTCGGACATGGTGAACTCGTCCACTATGATGAAGCCTGCCTCCAGCATGCCTTCCATTTCCTCATTGTCCTCATCGCTGGTAAGCCCAAGGGCACTGTGCATGGTCATGGCGTCCTGCCATCCTGTGCTTTCCGCCATTCTGCGGCTCGCCCTTCCCGTGGGCGCTGTCAGCAGCACGCTGCTCCCGCCCAGCTTTTCATTGATATACAGGAGCACCTTCTGCACCGTGGTCTTCCCTGTCCCGGGGCCTCCCGTGACAATGCTGACCAGATGGCTGAAAGCCTGCCGCACGCTCTCCTCCTGTTTCGGGGAAAGGCCGATGCCCAGCTCCCTCTGTGCTTCTGCCAGGAGGAACGTGATATCCGCCTGTGCCTCCTGTTTGGCAAGGAGCAGCGATGCCAGCTTCTTCGCCGCGCCGCATTCATACCCGTACATGTTCGCCGGGTAAAGGGCGCCGCTGTCATAATACATCTGCTTCTCCTTCACCAGCCGGTAAAGCACCTTGTAGACATCCACTTCCGTGACTGCCTCCCTGCCATACCCGGCGTTTAACTGCTCATAAACTTTTTTCTGGAACTGCTGCTTGTCCTGGTACAGGTGCCCCTCCTGCATTTCCTGTTCCATGCAGTAACGGACACAGCCTTCGATCCGCATGGGGTCATCCGGCTTCCCTTTGTTCGCCTTTGCGATCTCGTCCACGGTCAGGAAACCGAAGCCGTTTATCCTGCAGAGGGAAAAGGGCTGGTTCTTTACGGTATCCAGTGCGTCGTTCCCAAATTCCTCATAGATCTTCTGTATCTTTTTGGGCGTCACCTTAAAGGGCGTCAGGTATGCCGCAAGGTCGCGCAGGGCATGGCTCCCCTGGTAGGACAAGAGGATGGCATCCAGCTTTTTACGGGTGATCCCCTTGATCTCCAGCAGGCTGTCCGGGTAATGGTCCAGCACGTCAAATGTCCTTGTGCCGAACTTCTCCACAATCAGCTCCGCCGTCCTCGGCCCGATCCCCTTGATCATGCCGGATGACAGGTAGCCTTTGATCCCTTCCTCTGTCTGGGGCAGCATCTCCTCATAGCTTTCCACCTGGAGCTGCAGCCCGTATCTGCTCTTTATCCATTTTCCCTGAAAGTCGGCTTCCGTCTTGTCCGTCTCCGGCAGGCCGGTGCCTGTCGCCGTGAACCGGAACCCTTCCCCTTTATAGCGGGCATCCCTTGCCGCCTCCGGCACGCTGCCATCCTCCGTGTGGTACACGAAGATGCAGAAGCCGTTGTCCTTATTATGAAAAATTTCCTTTACAAACCTGCATCTCATCTGTTTTCTCCCTTCATTGTGCTTTCCTCATCCCAGTCATACAGTAAAAGGTCATGGCTGGAAGTACGGGTATCCCTTCCGCTTCTCCGGAACCGGTAATTCCGGAAAGCAAATCCTGTAGGTTTATGGGTATAGCGCACAGCAAGGACATGGTATTCAGTACCGAGCCAGGATGCGGTCCCTATGGTTTCTTCCGTCTCCTCACCAAAGTTCAGCGCATATAACCAGTTGTCGCTCAATCTGCGGGGATCAGCATATGCCTCCCCTCCCGGAAGGGAGATGAGCTTTTCCTTCATGGCATGATAATCCTTCAGTCCCGGATGTGCTGCCAGGGTATCAGCAGCCAGCGTCTTTTCAAACTCGCGGAACGGTATAAAAGGTTTCTTTCCCGGAAAGTCTCCGTTCCCGTCAAGGTGGCGGATCTCCCCGTTAGAAACAATCTCAAAAACAATATCCGCTCCCACAGTACAGTCATTCTCACAGTAATTTCCTGCAGGCGAAGCCGTATACCAGATCCCGTCTGCCGTGGACCGGTTAAAATAGCGCTCCGGCCCCTCTATGGTACGGAATGTGTCCCTGCAGAGGCCGGCTTCCTCCAGATAGAACGCCACTCTGATATGTTTCCATTTTTTCTCTGTTCCTTTCCAATCCGGAGTGGCCGGCCCGGGCATTTCTTTTATTTCTGCAAGCATGGCGCCGCCTTCGCTTTCCAGCAGGACATAGGCAGGGATATCCAGTTCCCCTGCCACTTTGATCTCACCCTGCATCCCGCTGCTGATCCGGCTGCCGCACACAATGATGGCTTTGCTCAGCTTCAGCACGGACAGTCCGAAGGCAAGCCCCGCTTCCCTCTCTTCCGGGATGTGGTCATCCAGATATTCGGGGAGGAAGCTGTGGGGCGCTATCGCCCTGCATCCGAAAATTTCAGATACAAGGCGTGCGTAGTGCTCTGCATTCTCCATGTTCTGCCACATACCCTCTTTTGTCGGTGCCGACAGCGGGGAACAGATATATACAAGGTCATTTTTCTTCATTAAGCTGCTCCTTTCATTTTGACGGAAAACCTCCTGCTTTCCGTAGTGTTCACATAGTCATCGTAGACATCCGGGTGCTGCACCTTTAAGCGCTCCAGCCCCTTCCTGTCGATCCCTGTACGGTAGGAGGGGTTATAGGAGAGGACATACTGCGTACCGCCGTCTGTAATGACTGCCGTGCAGCTTGTACCCATTGCCTCCACGATCTCCGCATAGGCTTCCTTCATCTTTTCCTCCAGCTTTTTCGCCTCGCCGTCATGCTGTGCCTTCAGCTCCTTTAATTCCATGTACTTCCGGATGCTGCCCAGGTATCTGCGTCCCAGTTTTACCTGTTCCGCGTCCTTGTCGGCAGGCCCGCAGTGCTTCCGGATGCTCTCCAGCACAAGGTCTGGCTTCTCCGTGTAATCCGGCTCAGCGCTTTTTTCCACGTTCTCTTTCCAGAAATATTCCTCCTCCGCGATCAGGTCCTCCTCAATATCCATGTCACGTTCCATGTAACGGATGAAGAATTCGTTCTCGTTGTTCCCATACAGGCAGGCAAAGTACATCCTGTCGATGTTCATGACCGCCATGTAGTGCCGCCCCTGGTACTCGTAATTGACCGGGGTGGAATCATTTGCCCATTTGTTCTGGCAGTTGTAGTTGGTGGTCTTGCACTCAAGGATGCCTTTCGTGCCGTCGGGGAAATCTATGAAGAAATCCACGTCTGCCAGCATGAAGGGATAGAGCGGGTGGCGGAACATCTTCCGGACGGGGTATACCTTAAGCCCTGTCTTTCTGGAGAAGATCTCCGCAACAAGGTCCTCCAGGCGGTGCCCCACTTCCTTTGCCACCCAGTTGTCTTCCTCCTCATCCACCACAGGCTGTATGCCCAGCTTGTCATAGTACAGGTCACGTTTCGTACAGAACGGCGACATCCCCATGATGGCTGCGGCGTCGCTGCCTCCGATCCCTTTGCGGCGGAAGGAAAGCCAGTCCTCCCTGCTTAAGTTTTCCGTGTCAACAAATACCTCTGCCTCATAATTCAGGTCCAGTCCCATATTTTTCCTCACTTTCTGCCGCCCGCTGCGGCTGCATCTTCCGGACAGAAAAAGAGAAGGCTGATACTCCTTCTCTCCCTGTCCTTATCATTATTCTGTTTTATTTTCTGTGGCAGGCTGCCCTGCGCCTGGCGGAAAGGACAAGGGCGTCCTCCCCGATCCCGGCATCTGCCTTCGGGGTCCTGGCTGCCCTTTTCCTGCACTTTTCAATGGCTGCATCACGGTCATAGCCGGCTTTCTCCTGCAGCCCCGCCGTGATCTTCCGGCACCTGTCACGCATACGCTCATACTGCATTACACCACAGAAGCCCAGACGCTCCCTGTCATTCTGCAGGAACTCGTCCAGCATGTCTGCGTAATCCGCAAGTACGTTGCATATCACGGTCAGGTCGCCTTCACAGCTTGTAATGGTTTCCTCCCGGCTGTGCGTCACGCTGTAATAGCGGATGGGCACCTTTCTGCGCTCATCTTCCTCAACATCCTCTGCAATCTGTATGGAATCCTCAACCATTGCAGCAGCCCTCCTTCCTACCATTTGTAAATACCCGGTATGTCATATTCCGTCCAGTTGACGGATAACGCCCTTGCTATGGTCTCTTCCATCCTGGCAATCCTGCCCCCTTCCTCGCCTTCGCAGGCAAGCATGTAAAGGATCTCGGAAATGCCGAAATAGATGTCATGCGCCGTACAGGGGTCTTCCCCGTACTGTGCCTTGAACAGGTCCACTGCTTCCGCTGCATACTTACGGGCAATGCCCAGTTTGTCCATGACGCCCTTCATACAGTTGACAGGGTTCATGACCTCGATCTTTAACAGCTTCACCAGGTTTCCTGCGGCAAGCTGGTACTTCCCGTACAGGAGCTTCAGCTGGTCATCGAACTCACTGAGCTTGGTGCCGTTCCTGTGTCCCAGCCTCAGTGGGCTGCCCAGGCTGATGGTGGTATTTTCCTTTCCGGATACCAGCATGGGGAAAATGTTCGCCCCGCCGGAGCCTGTGTCGGATGTGGTAATCCGTACCACGGGTTTCATCTCATCGGGCGTTTTCCCATGCAGTGCCAGCTCCTTACGGTAGGCATCCAACAGGGCATCTTCCCCGGAAAGCTCCCAGAGTGCGGATGCCATGTCATGCTCATAAAAACCGGCAAGGTAGCTGCAGCCCTTAAAGTTCGTTGTCAGGTAGTCCACGGAATGCAGGAACACCTGCTCCATGTCAAGCACCGCATAATCATGGCAGTCGCCTCCCAGCACAGCGGAGACCTTGCCTTCCGAAATGCGTAACAGCGCCTCTCCCTTTGCCACCTTCAGGCAGTCGTTCAGGATTCTCGCATACACGCTCTTTTCCACCCTTCTGAGTCCTGCGCCGGAAATCCCCGCGCGGTCAAGGATGCTCTTGATCGCACAGCTCCTTACCGGGTAATACTGGTTCCTTACCTTCAGAAGCAGCCCGGTGTTGATGATGGTGTCCGTGATGATGCCTTCATCCAGCCCCTCATCCGCATACTTCTCCTTCAGTTCCTCCTCCACCCTGCTCCCGCTGGTGATTGCCACCAGGCGCAGGTTCTTGGAATTTCTTCTTTCCCAGAAAGAATTTCTCCCGATGCTCTTTAAGCACTCAAGGAATTCCTCCTGCTTCTGGAATACGCCCCGGTATCCGTCAGCAAATACTCTTGTCTCATTCATTCTTCTTTCCACCTTTCTTTTTCTCTCCGTTTATGGAGGCTCTTTTATCCAGCCGCTCATGCGGTAAAGCCCTTGTGGGCATTTCTGGCAACAAAAAAGGAATGGCCCTTAAAGGTTTCCATTCCATACTGCGTGTGGTGATCCACAAATCTGTTTTTGTCCCTGACAGTCTTACACATCCTGCGGAAACAAAAAAAGTGCCAAAAGACTGCCATGTTTATACATGGTATCCTCTGACACTGCTTACAATCTTAAACAACGTATGCCCCGGTTCTCCCGTTGGGAGCCGGAACCTGCCGGTTGGCACGCGTCCTGCGGACATATCGGGTATGTCCTGCCTGTCCCCGTTCCCCGTATACAGGTGTCGCATAAAAATCAATTACGGGTTTATCTTAACACAATATCTTGTATCATGTCAACTTGATTATACTATATATCCCATATCTATTTGCCTTCCTTTCTCCTTCCGAAAAAAATTTTTTACTTTTTTCAATATTTTTTCAAGTTTTTCTTCCTTTCCGTATCTTTACTTTATAGATCAGCTTTTTATCGTGTCTGATCCTTTGTTCTTTGACAACTGAAGAACATACACCATCATGTATATGGGTTCTGGTGGGTGGCTCCCTGCCTGCAGTCTGGTCTGCCATCCGTCCGGATTAAATTGCGCACAGCGCAGCCACACAACGCGGCCGGGAAGGGCGCAGGAGACGGTGATGGAAGGTATGTGTAATTTTTTATGACACTTTTTACAAATTATTTATTATATTTTCTATATTGTGCAGCACCTTTTTCTACTGTATAATTGCCTTTAACAGAGAGCTATTTGCTGGATTCATGGCAGACTGCACAAGGAAAGGAATCCTTTATGGCAGTCGGTGAGTATAAAATCCCTGAAGCGGGGCAATGTTACAGCCATGAAATCAAAGATAAGAAAACCTATTCTGTTCATGAAATTGCAGAAATTCTGCAGATCAGCAAAAGCAAGGCATATGAGCTTTGCCGGGAGCCGGAGTTCAAAGTAGTACGGCTCGGACGGACAATCAGGATCTCCAAAGCATCTTTCGACGACTGGCTTGACAACCTGTTGTAAGGGTAGAAGGAGATAAGAATGGCATCTATTATCAAGAGGAAAAGCAAATACTCAGTAGTTTATTATTATACGGACGAGAAAGGGGAGAAGCACCAGAAATGGGAAACCTGTCAGGATTATACTGAAGCAAAGCGGAGAAAGGCTGAGATTGAGAACCAGCAGGGCAACGGCACGTTTATCCCTCCACAGGAACTGACTGTGAAAGATTTCTTAAGGGATTTTGTCAAAATCTACGGTACTGCTCACTGGGCTTTATCTACATATGAGTCCAACTGTGCCTTGATTGCAAATTATATTAACCCTGCTATTGGTGATATGGCAGTTCAGGAAGTTACGCCAAAGTTTGTGGATGAGTTTTATGTTCGGTTGCAGAAAACAAAACCAATCGCACGAAAGAACAGGAAGCCGCAGACGGAATACCTGACGCCAGGCACTATCCACAGTATTCATAAAATTTTGCGTTGTGCCTTTGAGCAGGCGGTAAAATGGGAGATTGTCGCAAGAAATCCTTTTCCACACGCTAATAAACCGAAGACAAACTACAAAAAACGTGACATCTGGACGGCAGATATGATAAGGAAAGCTCTGGATGAATGTGACGACATGAAACTTTATGTTGCAATGAATCTGGCTTTTGCCTGCTCCATGAGATATGGGGAAATTTGCGGATTGACATGGGATAAGGTACATATTTCAGATGAGGACATTGCAAATGATGATTCACACCTTCTGATTGAACAGGAGCTTGCCCGCGTATCAAAGGAGGCAAGACAGCAGTTGGATGATAAGGACATCATGTTTATTTTTCCATCCATCATGTCAAACACCCACACAAACCTTGTCCTTAAAAAGCCGAAAACTGAGTCCAGTATTAGAAAAGTGTGGATTCCAAAAACGGTTGCTTATATTTTAAGAGAATGGAGGCAGATCCAAGATCAGTATAAGGAATATTTAGGTCAGGATTTTTTCGATTACAACCTTGTGCTGACACTTCCAAATGGGAGACCTGTTGAAAACCGCATTATGGAAAAGGAGTTCTCAAAGCTCAGGGAAAAGGCTGGACTGCCTTATGTTGTGTTCCATTCCCTGCGCCACTCCAGCACGACTTATAAGCTGAAGCTCAACCACGGTGATCTGAAAGCAACACAGGGCGATACAGGACATTCACAGATTGACATGATCACTGATGTGTATGCACATATTCTGGATGAGGACAGGAAAGTTAATGCACAGAAATTTGAAGCAACATTCTACGCACAAAATTCTGTCAATCCATTAAAAAATGTAAAGCCGCCTGAAGATTCGGATTCAGACCTGACAAAACTTATTTCAGCATTGGAACAATCACCGGAGTTGGTTGCCATGCTGACAAAAGCATTAAAAGGAAATGCTATTAGCAGCTAATTCCTGCTAATTCTGATATTAGCAGATTATTAGCAAGACCTTTGAAAGTGAAATAAAGTGTTCGATTCCCTATTAGCAGCATGACTGATAAAAAAATCCAATAAAAACGAGTCCTCTGATTTTCAATTTCCTCTTGAGGCAAAAAAAGAAAAGCATTGAAAAATCCAGTGTTTTCAATGCTTTCCAGCGTCCCCGAGACGACTTGAACGTCCGACCCCACGCTTAGGAGGCGTGTGCTCTATCCAACTGAGCTACGAGGACTTATATGAAAAACCTGCTAATAAGCAAGTGATTCAGCTATGAAATTGTTAATTTTCCGTTGCTCCGGCAATCGAACACCTACCACTTAGGAGGCGATCGCTCTATCCAACTGAGCTACGAGGACTTGTATGAAAAACCTGCTAATAAGCAAGTGATTCAGCTATGAAATTGTTGATTTTACGTTGCTTTGGCAAGCGAACACCTACCACTTAGGAGGCGGTCGCTCTATCCAGCTGAGCTATAGCGACAATTCCATACTTTAATATTTTAGCGCTTTTTCATGAAAAAATCAATTAATTTTTTATTTTTATTGCGCCCTGAAGCCAAATATCTCCTTTAAACCTTCTTCCAACTAAAGGTTCTCCCAGAAGATTATCTTCATTGATGCAAATTTCATAAATTAAATCATTTGTATCTACTGTCAAAATACAAAGTCTTTTCTTTGTTAAACTATTCTCTGTATATCTTACATCTAAAATTTCACCTAATACAGAATATTGATCACTTTCAATTCCATATGGCATAAAATAAGAATCTACTATACTTAATATATCTTCATTTACGATTCTTTTTGAAAGCATAGAATATAAATCAATATCTTCTAAAGTCAGGCTTTCAATCGCTTCTTCATCTCCCTCTTTTGCCGCAGCAATAAGATGATTTCTATTTTGTGTGATTTCTTCATTTTTTTGAATTTGCGTTTGGCTTTTACTAATGGGAAGAAGTATTTTCCCATTTAGCGAAAGAGCAGACAGCATAGCGCTCATTTTAGGAGAAAAGTTATTTTTCCAGCCTGTTTTTTCTTTCAAATACTCAGCGACATTCTGTAAATAGAAAATCAAAGTTACGCCTATTTTTATCTCATCACAAACTGCAGCATAAGCTTCCTTATCTGAATATTTTTCTATATTGATATATTCTTCACTTGTAATGTGTGTGCCTTGTAAATAAGGATAATAATAATCCATCTCAAATTGTTTATCTTCTGTGTAACTGCCGCAAATTGTAATTCCTATTGCTTTCCCAAAATCTTTTGATATTTGTACAAATTCATTCCCCTGTGAATCTTTTGCTACATTCAAATAATTCGGTTTTGCCAAAACCTGACTCAACAATTCATCTAGTTTTGTATTATCCATTTGTTGAAACCCGATTGCTTTTAAATAACTGTGCATTTGAATCCTTCCCGATTAATAAAGCCAATACAAACATACGTTTATATCGAAACTTAATCTTTTTTAGCGTTATAATTAATTGCCATCTCTAATGCTTCTTTTTCTTCATCCCCCAAAGCAATAATTGAATTGCCATCAATAACTTCTTTAATATAAGTATAGCACCCTTCTCTACTGTGCATTGCATTGATAATAAATCCGTCATTTATTTCATTCAACAAAGCAAGAGAAAAACTCAACTTTCCACCCATCTCCTGAAATGCATCATATTTTACTAATCCAACTTTCTGAAACGTATTCTTCATGCTTTTTAAAATTCTTTTAATTTCATTTTCATTTTTTTGATTAGAAGAAATTAAATAATCAATTTGATCCATTCGGCTCTTTATGGATTCTTCCAAAGTTTTAGCATTTTTTCCGTCCATAAACATTTTATACTTTTTTTTCAACTTGTGCATTTGAATTGCGTTGATTAGTAAAATTATAAATAACAGTATTGAAAAACCGGCAATGCCTAACAGTATATAATCTGAATCAAATCCTATATAATACTCAATCATTTTTCCTTCCTTTTCTAATTAAATATTTTTTATTGTCTGAAAAAGTTCCATAATCCGGTCGAGTTCTTCTGGTGAATAATACTCGATTTCAATTTTTCCTTTATTAGCATCTTTTTTATGGATCATAACTTTTGTTCCTAAAATCCCTTTCATTTTTTCTGCTAAATCCTGATATATAATATCTAATTTCGTATCTATAATTTCTTCTTTTATGGGAATAGATTCCGTTTCATTTTCTAACTTTTTAACAAGTTTCTCTGTATCCCTTACATTTAATTTTTCATCAAATATTTTTTGCGCAATTGTATACTGCTTGTCCTGATCTTGGATAGTTAATAGGGCTCTGGCATGACCGCTGGTAATCATATCGTCTATAAGCATCTGTTGAACTTGTTCGGACAATTTCAACAACCGCATCGAATTTGTCACTGCTGTCCTGCTCTTTGAAACGCGATCCGCAATTTCATCTTGCCTTAAATGAAATTCTTCTAATAGGCGTTTGTAAGCAATCGCTTCTTCAATCGGATTAAGGTCCTCTCTTTGGATATTTTCTATTAGCGAAATTTCTAAAACTTCCTGTTCGGAAAAACTTTTGATAATTACAGGTATCTCTTTTAGTTTTGCCATTTTAGCGGCGCGCCATCGGCGTTCGCCTGCAATAATCTCATAGTATTCTTTTTTGTCCTGTACTAATAAAGGCTGTAAAATTCCATACAATTTAATTGAGTCTGATAATTCTAACAAAGCATCTTCATCAAAATTTTTTCTTGGCTGGCTCCGGTTTGGTTCTACTTTTTGAATATCAACCATAACCGCATCTTTGTATGAATCATTCTTATCTTCATTTTGGGCAGCATGACTTACTGTATTTACTTTTGGATTTTCAGGAATCAAAGAATCCAGTCCTTTTCCCAATGCTTTTTTTATAGCCATCTTATAAATCCTTTCTATTGATTACTTCTTTTGCCAGCATACGATAACTCTCTGCTCCGGTTGATCTTGAATCATACTTGTTAATCGGCAGCCCGTGGCTGGGAGCTTCTGCCAGCCTGACGCTTCTTGGAATAATTGTTTTGTAGATAGTGGTATTTAAGTTATTCTTGACACTTTCCACTACCTGTAAAGACAGATTCGTTCTGGCATCATACATAGTAAATACAACCCCTTCCATCACAAGGTTTGCATTTAACCTTTGTTGGACAAGATTTATTGTATGGATTAACTGGCTTAGACCTTCTAAGGCATAATATTCACATTGAATCGGAACTAATACAGTATCTGCTGTAGTCATTGCATTTACAGTCAGCATATTAAGTGAAGGAGGACAATCAATAATGATATAATCATAGTCATCTTTGATATAATCTACTGCATTTTTTAATATGTATTCTTTATCACTGATTCCTAAAAGCTCAATTTCAGCGCCTGCTAAATTCACATTTGATGGCATAACATGGAGATTTTCAATTTCTGTTTTTACAATACATTCCTTAATCGTACATTCGTCCAGCATCAATTCATATATGGTATTCTCGATTTCATCTTTTTCTATTCCTAAGCCACTCGTCGTATTCCCCTGTGGATCAGTATCTATAGTCAATACTTTTTTATTATTCTCAGCCAAACATGCGGACAAATTTATTGCAGTAGTTGTTTTCCCTACACCGCCTTTTTGATTCGCTATCGCTATAATCCTTGCCATTTTTTAGTCCTTTCTTCTTTTTCTGATTGTTATTATATCACTTCTTTTGGGTTATTGCTATAGATAAATTGGATTTTGGCCAATAGAACGTTATAGAAAATGTATTGAAAATAGCGTATTATTTTGTTTGGTTTTTTATAATAGAATTAAATCTATATCTAGTTATAGTATTATATACGATAGTTTCCGTCTATTGTATCAAAGAATAATAAAAGCTTTATTATTTTTATTATCCTATAATTGATAAATATGTAAATTTTTTCAATGTAATTTTTTATCTTATAACATATGGACTAATTATTATTATAGTATCTTTTATAATATTTTTGAGTTATATAATGTTTCACGTGAAACATTTCTTGTATTAATTTCTTAGATATGAATTATAGATAGCAAATTTTACTAAATTTTAAATAATTATTTTTTATACTTTCCAATTAGAGAAATTTATAAATCTATAAAGATATTATAGCTGCTAAATTATTATAAATGATATTAATAGGATTTTTTCAAACAGCTAGATCTTAGATAATAATACTCATAATTTTTCAACATTCTGAAAAGAGTAATCAATACTAAAAATATTATTCTATAACAACTAGAATCTGTACATTTAATTTTATAGAGTAGTTTGCTTCAGGATCTAGAATAAAGCATATTTTTATACCTATATTCATTTAATTTTAAGGTATTATATTTTTATAATAACACACTCCTTACCTATTCACTGTTCCCTGTACAAAATTCTAATTCATAATACTAAACTATATAATTAAAAAAAAGATAGAAAAGCCATAATTTTTATATAAAAATAAACAACAAGAATGAAACCAGATAAGGACAGAAATAAGTTTCTTTCGGAAGGTAATGGTATTAATTAAGAAAATTAACTCCCCGAGAAGCCACATTATGACAGTGTCCACAGAGATAGCGAGCATCGGATTGCTATAGCTACAATCCCCAGAACAATTCTTTGAGATAAAAATGCAAAAATATCGAATAGTATAATATAATTTATGTGTTGCTCACTGACGCCCGCAATAGAGAGGAGATGTTTGCATGGAAGTTTTGATTTCTTTTTTAGTTGCTGTTTTGGCTGGTGTAGCCTGCCAATACATCATCAAATAATTAGACAATGACGATAAGAGCAACAACTAACCCTAGTGGGTACTTTGCCGCTATAAAGGAAAAGATGAATCCCCAAACTGTGCTGCAACACGGTTTGGGAATTCACTTTTTGTCCGCATGGATTTGTGATTTCTTTTTGTCTATTGGCAATATAGCATATGCAAAAACTTTTTTTCAATATTCTTATTTCAATCTGAAAGTTATCCTTATCTGGTATCAATCAAAGATAAAAAACACATAACCTTTTCAAATATAAAAATAGATTTTACTATACGAAAAGATTACCAATAAATCAATTTTAGAATAATAACGATCTTTAATCGCAATAGACAAAATTCCAAAAACAAAACTATATTAAAAGCATAATAAGTTAAAATATTATTTATTAGTCCATGAATCACTAATTGACACTTAAAAAAGCAAAATTTTCATGTTTAAATAAAGATATTGGCTTTTTACCAAATAATAAGATATGAACAAAATGAATAAAATTTATTCTAATCGGAACTTTCACTACTAGAATAATAAAAATAACTCTCTAAATTTATTCAAGATATTCTTAGATATAGCTCAGGAATTTCGTAGATTATCGCATAAAACTTTTTAAATCTTTAACCGTAGGTAATAAATATATGATACAATAAACTAATTAATATGCTTTCTTCAATAATATTTCTATATCAAAATTATCTAATAGTTTTTTAAAGATAAAACTTTATATTTAGTTTTTTAAGAGATAGTTATAACTTTAATTATGGCTGATTTTCCTATTCATATTTCTTTATCTCCTTATATATTAAAACTTATTATTCTTAAAAAATTAATAAATCTTCTTCTTCAAACATTTTGTTTATTTAACAAGACATTTTATTTTCTTAATACAGTATCAGCTCTAAACTTTACCCTTTATATACTAAAAATAACCTCTTAAATCAACTACTCACCTTTCAAAAATTTCTCCTAGTTCAAAATTTTGAAATATAATGTTTGTATCTACATATATCAATTTATCTCTTACATTACAAATTTAAATAAAAATCACTTATTTCATTCTTATTTCAACAATAAAATTATGAATTATCCGTTTCCTAATGATTAAAAAGATCCCAATTCAAATAAGAAATGATGCCACTAAACTCACAATTAATGGATTATAATATTCACAAAAAACAACCAGAAATTTTGTTACGTCATCATTTATAGACGCATTCCCTTGCAAATAAATAAAAGGAATAATTACCCATGACAGCATTGGATATAAAGCAGCAATAGCAGATAAACAAGAAAAAATTCGATAAAATCTCTTTGAGTTGTTTTTATTATATAATAAAACATATATATAAGATATAAATAACGGAAATAAAGCGCCATTTGCATGCATCCACATTTCCATGAAATCGGTGAAATCACCGCCATCCGTACTTAAATGAGCTAAAAATATACTAAAATCTGTTATTCTTGCTCCTACTAAGATCATTATCATCAAATGTCCAAATTCATGTAAAAGAATATATAAAAAACGATTAATCCCACAGACAATAATATATATCCTGTATTTTTTATCTTTCTATTCATCGTTTTTACCTCTATATCATTCAATTAAAATGTCTGATTGCTCAATATACAGTTAGATTTATATCTTTCTTTTCAATAAATATACAATCCCGTCAAATAATAAAATTACAATATTTAATAATATTCAATTCCTTATCAGTATAATTATCTATTATTTCACAAAATCCACTTCACACAAATGATCACTTTTAAAACGCTAATTTCTCTAATAAAATATTTAACAATATCTTATTAAACTAATAAACAAAATCTTTTGCCAGTTATAAAAATAAATTTGAATTACACAATGTTTCACGTGAAACATTTCTTCATTCTATATTCACCAAATGACTTCTAATTGCAAAAACAGCAGCTTGGGTCCGATCTGCAACCCCGACTTTTTTAAATATATTTGATACATGATTTTTTACCGTTCTTTCACTGATGCCAAGTTTCAAAGCAATCTCTTTATTATACATACCAACCGTCAAATTTTTTAATACTTCTAACTCTCTCTTTGTCAAACTTTCAATTTTCTCGTTATCGCTTTTCCAAGTCATTTTTTTCGCATCCATACAACTTAGCAGATCAGGCTGGATATAAATTTCACCATTTATTATATTATAAACGGCGCTTTTTAATTCCAAAAAAGAACATTCTTTCAAAATATATCCATCGACCCCAATTTCGATTGCTTTCATAAAATTTATAATATCTTTACTTCCAGCAATTACCATAATTTTCATGCCGCGTCTTTTTCTTTGATTCAATTCATATAAAACTTTTAATCCATCTTCATGTAATGAAAAAATATCAAGTAAAATAATATCCGATTCATAATCTGATACTATTTCAAACGCTTCCGCTCTATTGCTGGCATCAGCTACTATTTTAAAATTATCATCTAATTCAAATAACTCTTTCAATCCCTGCCGCATTAAAGTATGCCTATCTATTAAAATCATTTTAATCACAGCCATTTTTCCCCCTATCTGCCTGATCACGAATCACTTTTGTTAAAGTATCCAGTTCCAATTTACAACGGTTTGTATCAACATCTATAATTTTTTTACACAACTCTAATTTATGTATTATTCTCTCCAAATAAGCTACATCTTCAATCTGATCCAAGACATTGCTACTCTCATATTGATTCTGAATTTGATCGATATGAGTTTCCTTTTCCTTTGCTTCCTGAATTGCCTGCTCAAATTCACTTAATCTAAATTCTGATTCTGATAACTGTAAATTTAATTCCTCTAATTTAACTTGAAGTTTTTTCTGATCTTCCTCTAAAGAAACAATCGTCTTTTGAAGTTTCTTATTCTGTTTTCTTGGAGAAAATAAATCAACTCCACTTTCATCTTCCTGAAGCAGTTTCTCTATATACCTTTTATTCTCCTCCAATTTCATTTGAACCGTACACCGTTTTGAATCTATTTTCATTTTCTTTTCTAATGCTTCTGTATATAATTTATTTAAGAAATCTAACATACCTACCACCTTATAGAACATATATTCGATACAGTCATATAACTGTTTCTACAAATATTTTACTCTATACACTCTAAAAATAAAAGAATAAGATTTGTAACTTCTGTATTTTTCGTCTATAATAGTATTAGAGAATAATTCAAAGGAGGTTTTTTAGATGAAGAAAAATTTAAAACAATTTTGTCTTTTAACCGGACTTGCTTCCGGAGCGATTTATGGAATAAATAAATTAATAGACACAACTTCAGGAATCCATAAGCTGCTTAATGAAACTACAGGATATTTTTTTGAATGGAGATATGGAAATATATTTTATACGAAACATGGAGCCGGCTCACCGCTTCTCCTGATACACGATCTTTATCCGGCAAGTTCGTCCTACGAATGGAATCGTATGATCAAAAAATTAGAAAAGGAACATACGGTTTATACAATCGACCTTTTAGGATGCGGCCGTTCGGACAAACCAAACCTGACTTATACAAATTATATGTATGTACAGTTAGTCACTGATTTTGTAAAAAAAGTAATAAAAGAAAAAACTGACGTTATTGCGACAGGCGAATCCGTCTCATTTACATTAATGGCAGCTAATATGGACGAAACTATTTTCAACAGATTATTTTTTATCAGTCCGCCTTCTTTAGAATCCATACAGAAAAATCCCAATAACCGTACAATCTTTGTAAAAAAACTATTAGAATTTCCGATTATTGGAACCTTTTTTTATAACCTTAAAATGACTCAGGAGCACATAAATTATCTGTTTGAAGAAAAATACTTTTACAAATCTTCACGCGCTTCTGCGAAGTTAAAAGATGTTTACTATGAAGCCGCTCACACAAAATACAGCGGCGGACGTTTCCTATTTGGAAGCATATTCAGTAATTATACAAATATCAATATCATTCCCGCGCTGAAAAAAGTAGAAAATCCGATCTACTTAATCGGAAGCCGCAACTCAGACGAATCTGTACGCATTCTCGATTCTTATGCAAAATTTGACGAAAATATAGAAACCGCTGTTCTCTCAAATTGTAAAAAACTGCCTCAGTTAGAAGAACCTGAAAAACTATATAAAGCGCTTCAAATGTTTTACGATGCATAAACAATTACTTTAAAGGCTCCTTTGATGGAGCGCCTGCTTTTCTGGGATATTGTTTCGGCGTTGTCTTTACTTTTTCCATAACGACAAATGACCGTTTATTTTCCTCTAAATCAAATTTATGGACTTTTTTGATTTTCCCTCCCAGTAAAAAGCAGGCTCTTTTTGACTCTTTTACCTCCTCATCTACATCACCTGATTTATAGGATATGAAATTTCCCCCTTTTTTGACAAAAGGAAGGCAGTATTCATCTAATGTGCATAGATTTGCCACGGCTCTTGACACACATAAGTCAAATTTTTCCCTATACTTTTGATCTCTTGCCAAATCTTCTGCCCTGCTATGAATCGTTGTAAGTCCTGTTAATCCAAGCTCATGAATAACTTCATCTATAAAACGTATCCTTTTATTTAAAGAATCCACCAATGTAATCTTAAGATCAGGAAAAGCAATTTTAAGAGGGATTCCGGGAAATCCGGCTCCGGTTCCCAAGTCTATGATTTGATCTGTTTCTTTAAAATCCACAATCCGGCAGATGCAAATTGAATCTATAAAATGCTTTTCTATGGCTTCTCTAAAGTCTGTAATCGCTGTTAGGTTCATTACCTTATTTTTTTCGACAAGCATTTCATAGAACGTATAAAATTGCCGCTTTTGTAAATCTGAAAAAGTAAAACCTTCTTTTTCAAACTGTCTTGACATAAGTTCAATTTTTTCTTCCATACAATTCCCCCTACTTCTTTTTTTGATACATCTGTTCTAAATAAACTAGAATTACGGAAATATCTGCCGGAGACACTCCTGATATACGGGACGCCTGTCCAATAGACATAGGCTGCAGCAAGTTTAATTTCTGAACCGCTTCAATCCGCAATCCATGAATCTTCTGATAATCAAAATCACGCGGCAGTTTCTTTTTCTCTAATTTCTTAAACTGCGCCACCTGTTTCATTTGACGGCTGATATATCCCTCATATTTTATATGAATATTTACCTGTTCTGTCACTTCCTCTGGCAAATTCGGGCGATCTTTATCCAGTGGCGCCAATACGTCATAATTTAATTCCGGCCTGCGTATCAATTCTGCCAGTGAAGTCCCAGTATGTAAAGGGATGCTGCCTAAACTTTCCATACATGCCTGAACTTTTTGATTCGCCCCGATCATCACTTTTTCAATCCGCATAACTTCATCTTGAATCATCGCTTCCTTTTTCACGACCCAGTCATAACGCTCTTTTGGAATCAGCCCGACCTCATATCCTTTCTTTGTCAGCCTTAAATCCGCATTATCCTGACGTAAAATGAGACGATATTCCGCTCTTGAAGTCATCATTCGGTAAGGTTCATTATTTTCTTTCGTCACAAGATCGTCAATTAAAACTCCAATATAAGCTTCTGAACGATCTAAAATCATTGGCTCTTTTCCCTGAAGCTTACGGCAGGCATTTATTCCTGCAATTAAACCCTGACAAGCCGCTTCCTCATAACCGGAACTTCCATTAAACTGTCCCGCGCAAAACAAACCGCTTATATTTTTAAATTCCAAACTGGATAAAAGCTGGTTTGGATTGATGCAGTCATATTCGATGGCATAGGCATTCCGAACGATTTTAGCATGTTCAAGTCCAGCAACAGAACGGTACATCTGGTATTGGACATCTTCCGGCAGAGAGCTTGACATTCCGGCAATGTACATTTCATTTGTATTTAACCCTTCCGGCTCGATAAATAACTGATGCTTCTCTTTATCTGCAAACTTCACAACTTTATCCTCAATCGAAGGGCAATACCTAGGGCCTGTCCCTTCAATCATGCCAGAAAAAAGAGGAGAACGTTTTAGGTTTTTCCGAATGATTTCATGTGTTTTCTCATTTGTATACGTCAGCCAGCAAGAAACCTGATCTTTCTGGATCTCCTCCGCATTCGTCGTAAATGAAAACGGAACAATCTTTTCATCTCCAAACTGTTCTGACATTTTAGAGTAATCAATAGATTTACTATCAATTCTTGCCGGAGTTCCTGTCTTAAAGCGGTATATTTCTACTCCAATCTCTCTCAGGGAATCTGACAAATACTTGGCCGCCTGAAGCCCATTTGGTCCGGTATGGCTTACCATCTCTCCTGTCAGACACCTTGCATTCAAATACGTCCCAGTGCATAAGATGACAGCTTTTGAATAGTACGTCCCTCCCGAAACTGTCTTTACTCCGGCAATCACCTGTTTTCCTGATTGTGTTTCCGTTATAATCTTTGCCACTTCCGCTTGTTTTATCGTAAGATGCTCTTGATTTTGCAAAGTTTTCCGCATCTGTGCGCTATAAGCGGCTTTATCTGCCTGCGCCCTTAAAGAATGTACAGCGGGCCCCTTCGACTTATTTAGCATCTTTGACTGAATAAAAGTTTTATCTATATTTTTTCCCATCTCACCGCCGAGCGCATCTACCTCACGCACCAGATGCCCTTTTGAAGTTCCTCCGATATTTGGGTTGCATGGCATAAGCGCAATACTGTCTACGCTGATCGTAAAGAGCATCGTTTCAAATCCAAGCCGCGCAGATGCTAAAGCCGCTTCACACCCTGCATGTCCTGCCCCAACTACACAAATATCATAATTTTCTACAATACAAGACATTTTTCTTCCCTCTCTTTATTTATTTGTATTGAAATTCCGCTTCATAAACTTAGAAAATGCATCTATTTTCCCATACAAAACTTACTGAATATTTCATTAACCAAATCATCTTCGACCGATTCTCCAATAATTTTTCCAAGTTCTTCATATGCGTTCATCAAATCAACCGAATAAAAATCTTCCGGCAATCCATCGTTAATGCTTCTCTTAACAAGCTGCAAACTTTTCTCCGCTTCTAAAAGAGAAGCCTTATGCCTGACATTTGTAAGATACACTTCTTCATTTATCTGAATCTTTCCATGAAAAAACATTTCTTCAATTTTTTGTTCCAGCTCCTCTATCCCATCTCCATATTTTGCAGAAATAGAACAGGTTTCTGTCTTTAGGAATGACCGGATTTCATCTTCCCCAACTGCTGATTCTAAATCTGATTTATTGAATAGCGTGATTACATTTCTGCCCTGAAGAAGTTCCATAAGTTCAAAATCTTCTGAGCTTAAAGAAGAAGAAGCATCGACGACATAAAGAATTAAATCGGAATTTTGAATATATTCCTTTGATTTATCCACTCCAATTTTTTCCACTAGATCATCTGTATTGCGAATCCCCGCAGTGTCAATAATATTTAAGCTGATTCCCCCAAGCATAATCTGCTCCTCAATCGCATCTCTGGTTGTCCCGGCAATATCCGTTACAATAGCCCTTTCTTTTCCCACAAAAGCATTCAGTAAAGAAGACTTTCCGGAATTTGGTTTACCTACAATAACGGTATGGATTCCCTCTTTCAGCATCAATCCATTCTCAGCATTTTTTAAAAGTGATTTCATTTCATCTAATAATAAATTCAGTTTGTTTGAGAGGATTGCTCCCTCCCCCTCTAACTGATAATGCTCTGGATCGTCTATCGCTGATTCGATAAACGCAATTTCATGTAAAATTTCTCCACGGATTCTTTTTATCTTTATAGAAACGGCTCCTCCTAACTGCGACATCGATGCTTTTAATGCAAACTCATTTTTTGCATTAATCACATCGATCACAGACTCCGCCTGCGCAAGATCGATTCTCCCATTTAAAAATGCCCGTTTTGTAAATTCTCCCGCTTCTGCCGGTCTAGCTCCATTTTTTATAATAAGCTCTAAAATTTTTTGCATAACAAGAGTTCCGCCATGGCAGTCAATTTCCACTGTGTCTTCTCTTGTGTAACTTTTCGGCGCCCGCATAATAACTGCCATAACTTCATCGACTATCCTGTCTTTTTCTTTTACAAAACCATAATGCACCGTATGCGTCTGGCATTCTGACAGCTTTTTTTTCTCTTTCAGGCATAAAATCTTATCTGCCGTTTCAATAGCATCTGATCCGCTAATCCGGATAATCCCAATCCCTGAATTTGTCATTGCCGTTGCGATTGCCGCAATCGTATCTGTTTTCATAGGAACCTCCAATCGTATCACATAAACAAAGCTGTTGCAGACACTAACTTACGAATCAACATACGAAAGTATAATGTGTTGCAACAGCCCTTTACTTCAATTACTGTCTTTTTAAAGTAACGACGATGTGACGGAAAGGCTCGTCCCCTTCACTGTGCGTCGTAACGAATTTGTCATTCTGTAACGCAGAATGTATCACCCTCCGTTCAAACGGATTCATTGGTTCAAGCGAGACAGAATGTTTAGTTCTCTTTACCTTAAACGCCACATTTCTGGCAAGATTCTCTAATGTCTCTTTTCTTCTGACACGGTAATTCTCTGTATCTATTTTTACTTTATAATAAGTTTCAAAATGTTTATGGACAGCATTATTTGCAAGAAGCTGAAGGGAATCTAACGTCTGGCCCCTCTTTCCAATTAAAACGCCCATTTCATCTCCCGTTAAGTCAACTGAAATGTTCCGTTTTTCTTCATCTAACTTTATTTCAATTTTTACTTCCATTTTCATTGCTGAAAAAATATCCGATAAAAATTCTTTTAAATACCCGTCCACGGTTAGATTCGTCTTTACCTTAATCTTTACAGGCTTTGCGCCGATTCCAAGGAAACCGGAGCTTCCTTTATCTATTACTTCGATTGTTACTTGATCGCTTGTCTTTCCTAATTGCACTAATGCTTCTGTAACGGCTTCATCATACGTTTTCGCTGAAACTTCAATACTCTCCATATCTTCCGCCCCCTATTTTGTATTTTTTTCATTAAATTTCTTTACAAGATTCGCTTTTTCTGACATGCTTCCGGCTTTTGCAGAATTTCTCGCTGTTGCCGCTTTCTCTAACAGAGTTTCTTTTTCCTTTGCAGATAACGCCGGTTCGTTTAGTTTCTTCGTATTGATTCTTGCTGCCTGATTGATTTTGTTTTCTGTAATCCCCTTCTTCTCACGTTTCTTTTTCGCTTTTTCCCGATTCTCTTTTATAATGTCATCTAAGTTTACTTTTTCAAAATGTTTATTTAAAGCCACTTGCTGCGCGGAGCGGACAAGCGCGCTGATAATCCAATAAACGCCAAGGCCGACCGGAAATGAAAAACAGAAAAACAAAGAAGTCAACGGCATAATCCGGTTTATCATTTTCATCTGGCTGCCCATGGCATCGTCTGCGCCCTCTGCCTGCGGCATAAGTTTCATGCTTAACATCTGCGTCAGATAAGAAGAAATTGGAATCATTAACGCTAAAAACGCTATCAGGTATGTTCCATTTGAAATACCCGATTTGATAATACTAAGCGGGCTGTCTGAAATATTCATTCCCAAAAACTGATTGAACTCATGCAGATTTTCCTGCGTTGATGCAATTATATCTGACAGACCGGAAAATTTCTCTTTTAATGTTTCCCATCCGGAAGTATTCATCGCATACAAAGTGTCAACCAGATAGTTTGAAAGAATGGATTCATCCTTTACAGAGAAATCAACGCGTACTGTATTTATTTTCAAAGTTTCCACGATATTTGTCATAGTATCCTGATATCCGGGAGTAGCCATAATCCCTTCTACCAACGCAGTAAACTGGTCTCTTACTATGCCAAGATATGCGGGGATATTGTTAAATACACGCCACAATGCAAATATAATCGGCATATTGATTAACATATAGATACAGCTTCCAGTTGGGGAAACTCCATATTTTTCATAAACCGCAGACGTTTCATCTTGCATTGCCTGCATAGAAACCGCATCTTTTTTCCCTTGGTACTTTTTCTGGATTTTTTTCAGCTCTGGCTGCATTTTCTGGGTAAGTTTTGAATACTTCTGCTGTTTATAGGTCACGGGAAACAAACATAGGTAAATTACAATCGTAAAAACTATAATCGCTATACTGATATTTCCGATTCCCAGTACATTGACCATAAACGAATACACCGCATTCATAATAAAACCAAGCAGCTTTGCTATAGGCCCTAGAATCGCTCCGTCATATGCTGTTAATATAATATCTGACAATGTAACATTCCTCCTAATAACGAATTATGGGACGGGATCGTATCCGCCTTTTGAAAAAGGATTACATCTTAATATCCGCCACAATGCAAGCGCCAATCCTTTTATGGCGCCATATTTTTCCACCGCTTCCAACCCATACTCCGAACAGGTAGGAGTATATGGACATTTTGTCGATTTCAAAGGCGACAAATATTTTCTATAAAATAGAATCATTCCAATTACTAGTTTTTTCAAAATTATTCCATCTTCTTTTCATCTGCTATTCTATAATGAAGATTTGCAAGATGTAAAAGGGATTTTTCAATTTCATGGTACGATGCTTTTTTCGCTTTTACTCTTGCAATGACAACAATATCCAATCCACAATCAAATAGTTGTTCATTCAGCCGGTAACTTTCCCGAATCAAACGCGACAGATGATGCCTGACGACGCTGTTTCCGACTTTTTTACTGACTGAAATCCCTAACCGGTTTTTTTCTAAATTATTTTCCAAAACATACAAAACTAAAAGCCTGTCTGCATGAGAAGTTCCCTTATTATATACAGTACGAAAATCTGAGTTCTTTTTCAGCGATTCTGAAAACTTCATTTACAAACTCCTTCATAATAGAAGAAAAGACCACAAATTGTGGCCTAAGCTGATATTCTTTTTCTTCCTTTTAATCTTCTTGCTGCCAATACTTTTCTTCCGCCTTTTGTGCTCATTCTTTTGCGGAAACCATGAACTTTTGCTCTATGTCTTTTTTTTGGCTGATAGGTCATCTTCATATAATCCACCTCCTCTACTCTAAAAAACACTATTTCAATTATAGCAAAAAAACTTCTTAAGTCAAGAATATTTCATCATTTTTAATGATTTTCTGTTGATTTATTAAAGTTATCCACATTTTCTTTTCCACAATCCAGAAATTTCTGTTGATTTTTAAAAGTAGTACACATTTCGTGGATAAAATGTGGATAACTCCTTATATTTTCTACAAATATTCCTCATTTTGGTTGAAAATATCCACCCACAAAAATTTTTCATTGATAAAACAGTCAAATTTTGTTATGATAAGGTGTATATATCTTTTGTTACAAATTTATTGTTTTTATAATGGAGAAGTCAAATGGAAGCGATTTACGAAAAATGGGAACTAATTTTACAGGAAGTAAAGGAAGAACACGACATTTCTCAGATTTCTTTTGATACATGGCTCAAACCTTTAGAGTTATGCGCAATTAAAGATGCCACCCTTTATATTTTAGTGCCCCAAGGCCAAATGGCGTTAAATTTAATCTCAAAAAAATATGAACTTCCTTTAAAAGTTGCAATTACGGAAATGACCGGGGTTGAATATCATCTGGTCTTTGTGCTTCCCGAACAGGCAAACCAGCTTCGCAGCGCTTCTTCCAAGAAAAACCAGATTTCTTCACAAGCGGCGGAACGGGCTAACTTAAACATCAGTTATACTTTTGAAACATTTGTCGTCGGAAATAATAACCGTTTTGCCCAGTCAGCATGTCTCGCAGTTGCAGAGTCACCCGGAGAAGCTTATAATCCCCTCTATATATATGGAGGTCCGGGGTTAGGGAAAACGCATCTTATGCACTCCATCGGTAATTTCATTTTAGAGCAAAATCCGGATTCAAGGGTTCTCTATGTGACGTCGGAAGAATTTACAAATGAAGTTATTGAATCTATCCGTACAGGCAATGCGACAGCGATGACAAAACTCCGTGAAAAATACCGGACAGTTGATGTTTTAATGATCGACGACGTACAGTTTATAATAGGAAAGGAAAGCACGCAGGAAGAATTTTTCCACACGTTTAATGTGCTGCACTCAGCCGGAAAACAAATTATATTGACTTCCGATAAACCTCCAAAAGAAATGGAAACGCTTGAAGAACGTATCCAGTCCCGTTTTGAATGGGGTCTTATGGCGGATATTGGGCTTCCTGACTATGAAACCCGTATGGCGATCCTGCGTCGTAAAGTGGAAATGGACGAAATGGAATTAAGCGATGAAATCTTAAATTATATTGCAAATAACATAAAATCCAATATCCGTGAACTTGAGGGCGCATTAAATAAACTGTTGGCTTATGGAAACCTTGTCAAAACGGAAATCACCATGGACATTGCCATGAAAGAACTTCAAAATATTATCACTCCCGATAAACCAAAAGAAATCACTCCCCAGTTAATTATAGAAGTCGTTTCTGAACATTTCCAGATTTCCATGAACCAGATTATTTCAAAAGCCAGAAACAGCGATATTGTACGCCCAAGGCACATTGCCATGTACCTCTGTAAAAACATGACAGATGCAACTATGGAGTCAATCGGAGTGCTGTTAGGAAACCGGGATCATACAACCGTTATGAACGGCGTAAAAAAAATTACAAAAGAATACGATAATAACGAAAATACTCGCATTTTAATCGAAACAATTAAGAAAAAGATCAACCCGAACTGATTTAGCAATCGGTTGTCCACAATAAATTCAGGGTAAATCCCCCATATTTTTTCATTTTTAAACAGGCTTTTCTTCTTTAAAATGCTTCATTTTCAACGGTTCTAAGGGTTTCTAACATATTCACAGCCCCTATTACTGCTACTACGAAATCTTTTTATATATTATATATATACTTTTTTGAAAGGAGTTATACACAATGAAACTAATCTGCAATAAATCTGAACTTCTAAAAGGAGTCAATATTGTTTCAAAGGCAGTTCCAGTCCGGACGACAATGGCAATTTTAGAATGTATCTTAATTGATGCTTCTGCAAACAAAATCAAATTAACTGCAAATGATATGGAATTAGGAATTGAAACAATCATTGACGGAGAAATTCTTGAAGCGGGAATTATTGCCTTAGATGCAAAAATATTTTTAGAAATTGTACGAAAACTCCCTGACAATGAAGTTACGATTGAAACGGATGCTGCATTTAAAACTTTAATTACCTGTGAAAAAGCCAAATTTAACATTATCGGAAAATCAGGAGAAGATTTTTCTTATCTGCCATATGTAGAACGTAAAGATTCCATTACCATGTCTCAATTCACCCTAAAAGAAGTAATTCGCCAGACAATTTTTTCCATAACTGACAATGATGCAAATAAATTAATGTCTGGAGAATTGTTTGAAATCAATGAAAACCTATTAAAAGTCGCTTCTTTAGACGGCCATCGCATTTCCATACGTAATATTGAATTAAAAAACTCCTATGAACACAAGAAAGTAATCGTGCCGGGAAAAACATTAAATGAAATTAGTAAAATAATTCCGGGATCAGCAGAAGAAGACGTAATGATTTTTTTAACGGAAAACCACATTGTATTCGAATTTGACCAAACGATGGTTGTGAGCAGATTAATCGAAGGAGAGTATTTTAAAATTGAACAGATGCTTTCCTCTGATTACGAAACGAAACTTACAATCCATAAAAAAGAATTATTAGATTGTATTGACCGGGCTTCCCTTCTCATAAAAGAAGGCGATAAAAAACCGATTATTATGAATATCACGGACGATTCCATGGAACTGAAAATCAACTCTTTTATTGGTTCCATGAATGAAGAAATAGACATTGAAAAAGAAGGCAAAGATATTTTAATTGGATTTAATCCGAAATTCTATATTGACGCCCTTCGTGTAATTGACGATGAATCCATTACAATTTACATGGTCAACCCGAAAGCCCCATGTTTTATTAAAGATGAAAATGAAAGTTATATTTATTTAATCCTTCCCGTTAATTTTAATTCATCTGCGAACTAAATCAGATTGGAGAGACGAAATATGGAAATTCAAATTCGTGAAAATGAAACATTTATCCGTCTTGGCCAAGCTTTAAAAAAAGCAGGGCTTGTCAGTTCTGGCATCGAAGCGAAAATGGTTATTTTAGACGGACTGGTTACTGTCAATGAGGAGACGGAAACGCGCAGAGGGAGAAAACTCTACTCAGGAGACGCCATATCTTTTGGGAATGAGATTATTAAAATCAAAAAATGATTGTCAAATCGCTGGAATTAAACCATTTCCGTAATTATGAAACGCTTCATATTTCCTTTGAAAAGGGCGCAAATATCCTCTATGGAGACAATGCGCAAGGAAAAACAAATATTTTAGAGGCAATTTATGTCGGAGGGACTACAAAATCGCATAAGGGAAGCAGAGACAAAGATATGATCCAATTCAAGCGCGAAGAATCCCATATCCGAATCTCTGTAGAGAAAAAAGAAAAACAATTCCAGATCGATATACACTTAAAGAAAAACCGTTCCAAAGGGATAGCCATTAACCAAATCCCAATTCAAAAAGCCAGTGAACTGTTTGGCATATTAAACATTATTTTCTTTTCTCCAGAAGATTTGAATATAATTAAAAATGGCCCTTCCGAGCGAAGGCGTTTTATGGATATTGAACTTTGTCAATTAGATAAAATCTATCTGCATGACTTATCTAAATATAATAAAATTTTATATCAGCGGAATAAGCTTTTAAAAGACATATCTTTTCGTCCAGAGTTAAGAGATACGCTTTCTGTCTGGGATATGCAGCTTGTGGAATATGGAAGTAAAATTATACAAAGAAGAAGTGAATTTGTGGGTCTTCTCAATGAAATTACGCAAAGCATACACTGCAATATTTCCGGCGGCAGAGAAAAACTGCTTTTATCTTATGAGCCAAATGTATATGAAGGCGATTTTTGGAAAGAATTGGAAAAGACGAGAGAAAAGGATTTAAAATATGGACAGACGTCCATAGGACCCCACAGGGACGATATATTTTTTTCCATACAAGGCGTAGATATCCGGAAATTTGGTTCACAGGGCCAGCAGAGGACATGCGCGCTTGCATTAAAATTATCAGAAATTGAACTTGTAAAGAAAATCATTAAAGATACGCCTATCTTACTTTTAGACGACGTACTATCCGAATTAGATAACCATCGGCAAAATTATTTGCTGAATCATATAAACAGCACCCAGACTATCGTAACGTGTACGGGGCTAGATGAATTTATACGAAACCGTTTTCCTATAGACCGCGTGTTCAAAGTGATAAATGGAACAGTTTTGCATCAGTGAAGGAGGTAACTATGAGCGCTGAATATGGAGCAGATCAACTACAAATTTTAGAAGGGCTTGAAGCAGTCCGGAAACGGCCGGGAATGTATATCGGGAGCACCTCATCAAGAGGGCTGCATCATTTGGTATATGAAATTGTGGATAATTCCGTAGATGAAGCTTTAGCCGGATTTTGTAAAAATATTGAGGTGACTGTAAATAAAGACAATTCCGTGACTGTGGTAGACGATGGGCGCGGAATACCGGTCGGCATTAACCATAAATCAGGGCTTACGGGAGTTGAAGTTGTTTTTACAATTCTCCATGCCGGCGGTAAATTTGGCGGCGGGGGATATAAAGTGTCCGGCGGACTGCATGGCGTAGGGGCCTCTGTCGTCAACGCGCTGTCCATATGGCTGGAGGTGGAAATCTGTAGTGGAGGAAAGATTTACAAACAGCGGTTTGAGAGAGGGAATACAGTTTATCCATTAAAAGTCATAGGAGAATGCCCCATAGATCAAACTGGGACGAAGGTAGTTTTTATGCCGGACGACAGCATATTTGAAGAAACGGTTTTTGATTATGGCATTTTAAAGCAGCGTTTGCGTGAGACGGCTTTTTTAACAAAAGATCTAAGAATTGTGTTAAAAGATGACAGGACGGAACCAGTGACGGAAAAAGAATTTCACTACGCCGGAGGGATTAAAGAGTTCGTCAGCTATCTAAATAAAAATAAAGAGCCGCTTTATCCTGAGATTATCTATTGTGAAGGACAAAGAGACGGCGTTTATGTTGAAGTTTCCATGCAGCATAATGATTCTTTTAATGATGCGACGTATAGTTTCGTAAATAACATTATTACGCCGGAAGGCGGCACGCATCTGGCGGGATTTCGAAATGCGCTGACAAAGACTTTTAACCAGTATGCAAAAGCAAATAAGATTATCAAGGAAACGGATTCCGGTTTAAGCGGGGAAGACATTCGGGAAGGGCTTACTGCAATTATCAGCGTAAAAATCTCAGAGCCTCAGTTTGAAGGGCAGACGAAACAAAAGCTTGGAAACAGCGAAGCGAGGGGAGCGGTGGATTCTGTAGTCAGTGAGCAGCTTACTTACTTCTTAGAGCAAAATCCAGTGATTGCCAAAACGATTTGTGAAAAATCCCTTTTGGCGCAGAGGGCGAGGGAAGCCGCCAGAAAGGCGAGGGACTTAACGCGGCGGAAAACAGCGTTAGAAGGAATGTCGCTTCCTGGAAAGCTGGCAGACTGTTCAGATAAAGACCCGAAAAACTGTGAAATTTATATTGTGGAGGGCGATTCCGCAGGAGGAAGCGCAAAAACGGCGAGAAGCCGTTCGACGCAGGCGATTTTGCCGCTTCGCGGCAAAATATTAAATGTGGAGAAAGCCAGATTAGATAAAATTTATGGAAATGCGGAAATCAAAGCGATGATTACGGCTTTTGGGACAGGAATCCATGAAGATTTTGATATTGAAAAACTGCGTTACCATAAGATTATTATTATGACGGACGCCGATGTGGACGGCGCGCATATCAGCACATTGCTTTTAACTTTCATATACCGGTTTATGCCGGAACTGATTAAACAGGGTTATGTGTATCTGGCGCAGCCGCCGTTGTTTAAGATAGAAAAAAACAAAAAAGTCTGGTATGCGTACAGCGATGAAGAACTCAACCGTATTTTAGTGGAAATTGGCAGAGATAACAACAATAAAATCCAGCGGTATAAAGGATTGGGCGAGATGGACGCGGAACAGCTTTGGGATACGACGATGGACCCGGAAAAAAGAATTTTACGGCGGGTGACTTTAGATGAAGAAGCAGCTTCAGAAATTGACATTACTTTTACAACCCTGATGGGAGACAAAGTTGAGCCGAGACGTGAATTTATTGAAGCAAATGCAAAATACGTGCAGAATCTGGACGTATAGAGAGGAAATTTGACAGATGGACGATAAAATTTTTGATCAGGTCCATGATGTGGACCTAAAGAAGACCATGGAAACATCTTACATTGATTATGCGATGAGCGTAATCGCATCGAGGGCGCTTCCAGATGTAAGAGACGGGTTAAAACCGGTACAGCGCAGGGTCTTATATTCCATGATAGAACTGAATAATGGGCCTGACAAACCTCATCGTAAATGCGCGCGTATTGTCGGCGATACGATGGGTAAATACCATCCACATGGCGATAGTTCCATTTATGGCGCATTAGTCAATATGGCTCAGGAATGGTCGACGCGTTATCAGTTGGTGGACGGCCATGGGAATTTCGGTTCGGTCGATGGGGACGGCGCGGCCGCTATGCGTTATACGGAAGCAAGGTTAAGCAAGATTTCCATGGAAATGTTAGCGGATATTAATAAGGACACAGTGGACTTTATGCCGAACTTTGATGAGACGGAAAAAGAGCCTGCAGTGCTTCCTGCCAGATACCCGAATCTATTAGTGAACGGGACGTCGGGCATTGCCGTGGGAATGGCGACGAATATTCCGCCGCATAACTTACGGGAAGTCATAGCCGCAGTTGTCAAAATTATTGATAACCAGATTTTAGAAGACCGTGAAACGGCGATGGAAGAAATTTTGGGAATTATTAAGGGACCGGACTTTCCGACAGGCGGCGCAATTCTTGGCACGTCTGGCATAGAACAGGCGTATCGCACAGGCCGCGGGAAAATCCGCGTCCGCGCCGTAACGGACATTGAAGCTATGCCAAATGGCAAGAACCGGATTGTCGTAACGGAACTTCCCTATATGGTAAATAAAGCAAGGCTGATAGAAAAAATCGCGGAACTGCATAAGTTGAAGAAGATAGACGGCATAGTGGATTTACGCGACGAATCGAACCGTCAGGGAATGCGCATCTGTATTGAGCTAAGGCGTGATGTGAGCGCAAAGATTGTGTTAAATCAGTTATTTAAACATACGCAGCTTCAGGATACGTTTGGCGTAATTATGATTGCGCTTGTCAACAATGAGCCGAAAGTGTTAAATCTGCTCCAGATGTTAGATTATTACATTCTGCACCAAAAAGAAGTCGTAACCAGAAGGACGAAATATGACTTAAACAAAGCGGAGGAACGCGCCAATATTTTAGAAGGCTTGTTGATTGCCCTAGACCATATTGACGAAGTCATTTCTATTATACGGGGAAGCCGCAATGCGGGTGAAGCGAAAGAAAAGTTAATAGAACGGTTTGGCTTAAGTGAGGATCAGGCCCAAGCAATTGTCGATATGCGTCTGCGCGCCCTGACCGGATTAGAGCGTGAAAAAATAGAATCGGAGTTTGCGGAATTAATGAAGAAAATTGCCGGATTAAAAGAGATTTTAGCAGATGAAAAGAAACTCTTAGGCGTAATTCGGGAAGAAATCATGCTGATTTCCGACAAATACGGAGATGACCGCAGATCTTCGATCGGGTTCGACGAATATGACATTTCCATGGAGGATATTATTCCGAAAGAAAATACAATCATCTGCATGACGAGCCTTGGTTATATTAAACGCATGAGCATCGACAACTTTAGAAGCCAGAACCGTGGCGGCAGAGGGATCAAAGGCATGGAAACGATTGAAGACGATTATATCGAAGAACTTTTGATGACGACGTCGCATCACTTTTTGATGTTCTTTACCAATACGGGAAAGGTATACCGTTTGAAAGCGTATGAAATACCGGAAGCATCGCGGACGGCCAGAGGGACGGCGATTATAAACCTAATGCAGCTTCAGCCGGGAGAAAAAATTACCGCAGTCATTCCAATCAGTGAATATCAGGAAGGCAATTATCTGTTTATGGCGACGAAAAATGGAATTGTCAAAAAAACGCAGATACGGGAATACGCAAATATTAGGAAGACTGGACTTTCCGCTATACATTTAAGGGAAGATGATGAATTAATTGAAGTTAAGAAAACAGATCATACAAAAGACATTATTTTAGTAACCAAATATGGGCAGTGTATCCGTTTCCATGAGACGGACGTTAGGAGTACGGGACGCAATTCCATGGGCGTAATCGGCATGAACCTTGTAGACGGCGATGAAGTGATTGGAATGCAGTTAAATACGCAGGGAGAATTTCTTTTGATTGCATCGGAAAAAGGGCTTGGAAAACGGACAAAGATGGAAGAATTTTCTGCCCAAAACCGTGGCGGCAAGGGAGTAAAATGCTATAAGATTACAGATAAAACAGGCAATATCATTGGCATCAAAGCCGTAAATGACGACAATGAAATTATGATTATTACGACGGAAGGCATTATTATCCGCATGAAAGTGGAAGGCATTTCCATTCTTGGGCGTGTGACTTCCGGCGTAAAGCTGATTAATATGAACGAAGACGTCACGATTGCAAGTATTGCAAAAGTCAGGGAGGATAAAACCCTGATGGAAGAAATAGACAATGCAGATGAATCGAAAGAAGAAAAACAAGAAACAGAAGAATAAGATTATTTGGGCTGTATCTTACAGCCCTTTTTGTCTTGTCAGTACAGCTAGAGAGGAGTTTCTATGCCTCAGACAATCTATGAAGTTTGTTTCATTTTTGTGATTTACGCATGTATCGGGTGGTGTGTGGAGGTCGCTTATGCTGCGTTAGAGCTTGGGGTTTTTGTAAACCGCGGTTTTTTAAATGGACCGTATTGTCCGATTTATGGCGTTGGCGTATTGATTGTCATTGAAATTTTAATGCCGTTAAAAGACAATCTTTTTATTTTATTTATAGGATCTGTTTTGCTGACTTCTGTCCTTGAATTTACTGCCGGATTTATATTGGAAAAAGCGTTTCATAATAAGTGGTGGGATTATTCGGATCTTCCTTTTCATATTAAAGGATATGTATGCTTAAAATTTTCGGTTTTATGGGGGCTGTCCTGTTGTTTTATCATAAGAATCCTTCACCCTCTCTTATTTGGCATGGTGCGCTTTATTCCGAAAACAATAGGAATTTTTATAGTAATAGGGGCAGTTTTGTCTTTTGCCGCAGATTTTATTGTTACGATAAACGCAATATTGAAATTAAACCGAAGGCTTGCAATAATAGAGGAAGCGGCATTAAAATTAAAGGAAATTTCAGATGACATTGGGGAAATTATTTTTGAGCGGACGGAAGAAGTCATTGAAAAAAGAGACGACGTATATCAGGCCATAGAAAAGAAAAAAGCTGAATATGAAACATGGAGCAGGCGTTATAAAGAGCTTTTGGAAGAAAGGATTTCAGGGCATAACCGTCTGTTGAGCGCATTTCCAAAGATGAAATCCCTATATGCAAACGATGCTCTGTTAAAATTAAGGGATCATTGGAAGAAAACAGAAAAAGACAGGAAAGAACAGGAGAAATAACGTAAGATGAAAACAATAGACGTAAGCCAGATTACAGACACAATAAAGGAAATGTGCATGGAAGCTAATTATAGTCTTTCAGAAGATATGGTGGAAGCGTTAAAACATTCGGAAGAAATGGAAGAATCTGAAGTTGGAAAAAAAGTATTGGGACAGCTTTTGAAAAATTTGCAGATAGCGAATGATGAGCAGATACCAATTTGCCAAGACACAGGCATGGCAGTGATATTTTTTGAAATTGGACAAGATGTGCATTTCGTGGGCGGTGATTTGGAAAAAGCAATCCATGAAGGCGTAAGACAGGGGTATCATAAGGGGTATTTACGGCATTCGGTTGTAGGAGATCCCATTTTGCGTGAAAATACAAAAGACAATACGCCTGCAGTCATTCACTATTCTATTGTATCCGGAGATCAGGTAAACATTACATTTACGTCAAAGGGGTTTGGAAGTGAAAATATGAGCCGGATTTTTATGTTAAAACCCTCAGACGGGATCGAGGGCGTAAAACAGGCTGTATTGTCTGCGGTAAAGGAAGCGGGGCCGAACGCCTGTCCGCCGCTGGTGGTAGGCGTAGGGCTTGGCGGAGACTTTGAAAAAGCGGCGATTCTGGCAAAGCAGGCATTGACAAGAAATATAAAGGAACGCTCTGCCGTTGCGTATGTAAAAGAACTGGAAATGGAATTGTTAGAAAAAATAAACGGACTAGGGATAGGCCCCGCAGGGCTTGGCGGCAGGATAACCGCGCTTGCTGTCAATATCAATACATTTCCAACGCATATCGCGGGACTTCCTGTTGCTGTCAATATTTGTTGCCATGTCAACCGCCATGTGTGCAAAACTTTATAAAAATGTGGAAAATAGGATCGGAAATGGAGAATCTTATGGATAAGTATATTATTGCGCCAATTACAGAAGAAGTTACGGCAAATTTAAAGAGCGGGGATTTTGTCTACTTGTCAGGGACAGTTTATTCTGCAAGGGACGCCGCGCATAAGCGTCTGGCAGAGGCGATTGAAAAAGGGGAAGATCTTCCTTTTGACTTGAAAGATTCAGTCGTATATTATATGGGGCCGTCGCCTGCGCGGGAAGGAAGGCCGATTGGCTCCGCCGGACCCACTACGGCAAGCCGTATGGACAAATATGCGCCGGCATTATTGGATTTAGGGCAAAAAGCGATGATTGGGAAAGGAAAACGAAGTCAAGAAGTCATTGATGCGATGATTCGAAACCATGCAGTTTATTTTGCCGCTATAGGCGGGGCAGGAGCTCTTTTATCAAAGTGCATTACGAAATCAGAAGTTGTCTGTTATGAAGATTTAGGCGCGGAAGCAGTGCGGAGGTTAGAAGTGGAAAATTTTCCGGTTATAGTAGTAATTGACAGCAAAGGAAATAATCTCTATGAGACCTCTGCGAAAGAATATTTAAGATAAGTTGCTATTTGAAGTGGAAACATGGTACAATCCAAATAACTTTTACTGTCGGAAGAAACAGTATTGTTACAGGAGGGAATGGCAATGAAAATTATTAAAAGATCTGGAGAAGAAGCAGGTTTTGACATTACGAAAATTATTGCCGCTGTTCATAAGGCGAATAAAGAAGTAGATCCGGCAAAACGCCTTACTTCAGGACAGATTCAGACGATTGCGGGGAATGTCGAAGAAATCTGTAAAAAGTCTATACGTTCCATGAATGTGGAAGAAATTCAGGACGAAGTGGAAGACCAGATTATGCGTCAGGGCGCGTATCAGGTAGCGAGGGTTTACATTACATACCGTTACAGAAGACAGTTAGTCCGTCAGTCAAATACGACAGATGCGCAGATTATGACCATTATTGAGAGCCAGAATGAGGAAGCGAAACAGGAAAATTCCAATAAAAATCCGCTTCTTGCATCGACGCAGAGGGATTACATGGCTGGAGAGGTCAGCAAAGACATTACAAAGCGTTTTTTGCTCTCTCAAAAGGTTTGGGAAGCGCATGAAAAAGGTTTGATTCATTTTCATGATGCGGATTATTTTGCGCAGCATATCCATAATTGCTGTCTGGTAAATTTAGATGATATGCTTCAGAATGGGACTGTAATCAGCGAAACGAAAATTGATAAGCCTAATTCATTTTCCGTAGCATGTACGGTCGCTTCACAGATTATCGCTCAGGTGGCATCCAGCCAGTATGGCGGACAGTCTATCAGCGCATACCATCTTTCTAAATTTGTCTCAGAAAGCAGGAAAAAGTTCCGTAAAGAAGTGTATGAGGAATTTTTGCAGGCAGGAATTGATGCAGACGAAACGCAAATCCATCAGGTTGCGGAACAGCGCGTAAAAAAGGATATTGACAAAGGCGTGCAGACCATACAATATCAAGTTGTGACGCTGATGACGACAAATGGACAGGCTCCTTTTATTACCTTATTTTTATATTTAGATGAAGCGCCAATCGGGCAGGAGAGAAAAGACCTTGCAATGGTGATACGATCTGTGTTGAAACAGAGGATAGTTGGCGTAAAAAATGAATCAGGCGTTTATGTTACTCCGGCGTTTCCAAAACTGATCTATGTATTAGACGAAGATAACGTCAGGGAAGAAAGCCCTTATTGGGATCTTACTGTTCTCGCGGCAAAATGCACGGCAAAACGCATGGTTCCGGATTATATTTCCGCAAAGGTGATGCGGGAATTAAAACAGGGGAATGTCTATACCTGTATGGGATGCCGTTCTTTTTTAACAGTCTATAAAGATGAAACGGATCAGTTTAAATTTTATGGAAGGTTTAATCAGGGAGTCTGCACAATTAATCTTGTCGACATTGCCTGTTCTTCAAAAGGGGACATTGACCTGTTTTGGAAAATATTTGATGAGCGGCTTGAGCTATGCTATCAGGCCCTTATGGCAAGGCATAACCGTCTTATGGGGACGAAATCGGACATTGCGCCGATTTTATGGCAAAATGGGGCGTTAGCCCGTTTAAAAAAAGGGGAAACAATAGATCCGTTATTGATGAATGGATATTCCACTATTTCGTTAGGTTATGCGGGGCTTTGCGAATGCGTACATTATATGACGGGGAGATCGCATACAGATCCGTCCGCAACGCCATTTGCATTAGAAGTCATGAAATATTTAAACGACGCCTGCGCAAAGTGGAAAGAAAAAGAACAGATCGACTTTTCCGTATACGGCACGCCGCTGGAATCCACGACATACAAATTTGCGAAAAGCCTGCAAAAACGATTTGGAATTATTTCGGGCGTAACGGATAAAAATTATATTACAAATTCCTATCACGTCCATGTAACGGAAGAAATCAATGCGTTCGAAAAATTAAAATTTGAAGCGCAGTTCCAGAAATTATCACCCGGAGGGGCGATTTCATATGTGGAAGTCCCTGATATGAAGGATAATATTCCTGCAGTTCTTGCAGTAATGAATCATATCTATGAAAATATTATGTATGCAGAGTTAAATACGAAAAGCGATTATTGCAGTGAGTGCGGTTATGATGGGGAAATACAGGTAATTACAGATGCGCATGGAAAGCTTGCATGGGAATGCCCAAACTGCGGCAACCGTAATCAGGATACAATGAGCGTGGCAAGGCGAACCTGCGGCTATATTGGGACGCAATTTTGGAATCAGGGAAGGACGCAGGAAATTAAAGAGCGTGTGCTCCATCTTTAAAAGCGCTTTCTCTCTTTTTCGTAAGATGCTAAATAACGCCAAAACAGCGCGGGTTACCACAAAAATGGAGGAGATATGAACAAGGATTACAAAATTATAAAAAGATTAAAAAATTATTTGTATATGCCTTTGTATTTTGTTTTTGTCCTTTTGTTTTTTAATATAGGGATTTATTTTACCGACCGAAGGGCAGGAATCATATTTTCAGTATTTTTATTGGTGTATGCTGTCTATGTTTTTACGGTTTACATGTTAAATCGTCCGGCATTGACAAAAGAGATTCTTAATTTTGCGACGCAGTATTCTTCGGTACAACGGAAGATTTTAGATAATTTTAAGGCGCCGCAGGCGATTCTTGATATGAACGGTAAAATCATTTGGGTGAATAAACAGTTTGAGGCCGTAACCGGAAAATCTAAAAATTACCATAAAACTATTTTTAGCATCTTTCCCATGATTTCAAAAGAGCGCCTGCAAAGCGAAAAAGAAGCGGAATTTTTAATTGAGTGGGAAGATAAATTTTTTCGGGGAGAGATCAGCCGCATTTCTTTCCAGAAGGGATTGAATGAGGAAAGTATCTTAGATGTGGAAGAAGAAGGGCAGAATTTTATCTTTTTCTGCTTATTTGATGAGACGAAGTTAAACCATTATATCAAAGCTTTCCAAGAGCAAAAATTAGTTGCCGCCCTGATTTATATTGATAATTATGAAGAAGCGTTAGATAGCATCGAAGAAGTGAAGCGTTCATTGCTGACTGCCTTAATTGATCGGAAAGTAAATGAATATTTTTTAAAAGTAGACGCGCTTGTGCGCAAAACGGAAAAAGACAAATATTTCGTTGTGTTTAAATATAAGTACCTTAATATTCTCGAAGAAGATAAATTCAGCCTATTAGAAGAAGTCAAAAATGTCAAAGTCGGAAACGAAATGGCTGTTACGTTAAGCATTGGAGTAGGCATCCATGGCGACGGGTATGTGGCGAATGCAGAATATTCACGCATGGCGATTGATTTGGCATTGGGCCGCGGCGGCGATCAGGCGGTTGTGCGGAAAGACGAAGACGTATTTTATTATGGCGGAAAGTTAAAAACAGTCGGAAAAAATACGCGCGTGAAAGCGAGAGTAAAGGCGCACGCCCTGCGTGAAACGCTGGAAAGCCGGGAAAATGTAATCATTATGGGACACAACATCAGTGACGTAGATTCATTTGGGGCGGCAATCGGCATTTATTGTATGGTAAAGGCATTAAATAAAAAAGCGCAGATTGTGTTAAATGAAGTCACGTCCTCTTTACGCCCGTTAAAAGAATGTTTTTCACCGGAGAAAGGATATCCGGAAGATTTATTTATTAACAGTGAGCGGGCAATGGAAATTATCAGCCGGAATACGCTGGTTATGGTGGTGGATACAAACCGGCCGAATTATACGGAATGCCCGAAATTGTTAGAGCGTGGAAACGCTATTGTCGTATTTGACCATCACAGGCAGGGGACAGAAGTGATTAAAAATCCGATATTATCTTATATTGAGCCATACGCTTCCTCCACTTGTGAAATGATTGCTGAAGTTCTCCAATATTTTAAAGAAAATATCAAATTAGAATCCGCGGAAGCGGACAGCATTTATGCTGGAATTTTAATTGACACCAATAACTTTATGACAAAGACAGGCGTGCGGACCTTTGAAGCCGCGGCATATTTAAGGCGTTGTGGGGCAGAAGTGACGCGGGTAAGGAAGCTTTTAAGAAATGATATGAATTCTTATAAAGAAAGGGCGGAAGTCGTCCGTCAGGCGGAAGTGTATAAAGGCGCGTTTGCAATTTCCGTCTGCCCAAGTAAAACGGAAAGCCCGACTATCGTTGGAGCGCAGGCGGCAGACGAGTTGTTAAATATTATTGGCATCAAAGCGTCGTTTGTCATGACAGAGTATCAGGGAAAAATCTATATTAGTTCAAGGTCAATAGATGAAATCAATGTGCAGTTGATTATGGAACGATTAGGCGGGGGCGGCCATTTGAATGTCGCAGGCGCGCAGTTACCTGGCTGTACGTTAGCAGAAGCAAAACGGAAACTTCAGATTACAATTAATGATATGATAGAAGAAGGAGAAATTGAAATATGAAAGTGATTTTGTCAGCCGATGTAAAATCGGTAGGGAAAAAAGGAGAAATTGTAACTGTAAATGATTCTTATGCCAGAAATGTCCTTATTGCAAAAAAGCTTGCCGTAGAGGCAAACAGTAAAAATCTGAATGATTTGAAATTGCAAAATAAACATAAAGAAAAGATGGAAGAAGAAAATTTTGAAGCTGCAAAAGAATTAGCGGAAAAATTAAAAGATTTAAAAGTAGAAGTAAAGATTAAGACCGGAGAAGGCGGAAGGACATTTGGTTCTGTTTCTACAAAAGAGATTTCCTCCGCAGTCAGAAAACAGCTTGGATTTGAAATTGACAAGAAAAAAATGCAGCTTACAGAGCCGATAAAAAGTCTTGGGACACATGAAGTTCCGATCCGTCTTCACGCAAAAGTGACCGGAATTTTGAGGGTTCATGTAGCTTCAGAATAGAATGCGGGGGAGCCTTCATGGAGGAAAGTCTGATTAGACGCGTGATGCCAAACAGTCTGGAAGCGGAACAGTCTGTCACTGGCGCAATGATAATGGATAGAGATGCAATTATTACTGCAATGGAGATGCTTCATACAGAAGATTTCTATTATAAGCAGTATGGGTTATTGTTTCAGGCAATGACGGAACTATACGAGGCAGGAGAACCCGTAGATCTTGTGACATTACAGGCAAAATTAAAAGCCATGAATGCGCCGGAAGAAGTCAGCAGCCTAGAATATGCCAACGATTTGTTAGACGTTGTGCCGACTTCTGCAAATGTGGCGTCGTATGCCCAGATTGTAAAAGATAAAGCGGTATTAAGGCGGTTAATAAAAATAACGGAAGATATTGCGAATAAATGTTATTTAGGACAGGGAAAAATAGAAGATATATTGGCGGATACGGAAAAAAATATCTTCAATCTTTTGCAGAATCAGGGCGGCAAAGATTTTGTCCCAATCAAAGAGATTGTTTTAAATGCTTTAGAAAAAATAGAACAGGCTTCTAAGACACAGGGAAACGTAACGGGCATTCATACAGGCTTTATTGATTTGGATTATAAAATGTCAGGTTTACAGCCTTCTGATTTTATATTGGTAGCGGCGCGCCCTTCCATGGGGAAAACGGCATTTGTTTTAAATATTGCCCAGTATGTTGCGTTCCATGAAAACCTTGCGACAGCGATTTTTAGTTTGGAAATGGCAAAAGAACAGCTTGTCAACCGTCTTTTTGCTTTGGAAGCCAGAGTGGATGCGCAGGTATTGCGTTCTGGGAACTTAAATGATGCGGATTGGGAAAAGCTGATTGAAGGAGCTGGAGTGATCGGCAGTTCCCGCCTGATTATTGACGATACGCCGGGAATTTCGATTTCTGAATTACGCAGTAAGTGCAGAAAGTTTAAATTGGAATATGATTTAAAACTTGTGATAATAGACTACTTGCAGTTAATGTCAGGAAGCGGCGCAAGAAATGATTCAAGACAGCAGGAAATTTCAGAAATTTCCCGATCTTTAAAAGGATTAGCCAGAGAACTAAATGTTCCGGTAATTGCTCTTTCACAGTTGAGCCGCGCCGTCGAACAGCGTCCGGAACACAGGCCTATGCTTTCCGATTTAAGGGAATCGGGAGCCATTGAGCAGGATGCCGACGTAGTTATGTTTATCTATAGAGATGATTACTATAACAAAGACACTGAAATGAAAAATATAGCGGAAATCAATATAGCTAAACAGAGAAACGGCCCGATTGGAACGGTGAATCTCGTTTGGCTCCCGCAATACACAAAATTCGCGAACATGGAAAAATAATGCCGTCGAATCTGCCCGACCAAAATTCATTGTAAATTGTTCTATTCTCATTTATAATGAATAAAGAGGAAGGAGGCAGTTCATTTGGACAAGCTACGTTATATGATTTCAGATGCCGCGGGTTTGGTGAATGTAGAAGCGCATGTGCTTCGCTACTGGGAAGAAGAATTGGAACTGGACATTCCCCGAAACGAAATGGGACATCGTTATTATACCAAAGAGAACATACAGCAATTCCTGAAGATAAAAGAACTAAAAGAACAAGGTTATCAGCTTAAAGCAATTAAAATGGTCGTCCACAATGGGAAAAATCCGGACGAAGCCGCCGCTTTAGCGACAACTGCAGCCGGAACGCTGACAGAGCATAGTTCTACAGCGCAGCAAGTAAATTATTCTTCTCCAGAAGATAAAATGGCGCAGTTTCGAATATTAATGAGCGGTATTGTAAAAGAAGCTTTGGCGGAAAATAATCAGGCGCTTGGAAAAGAAGTCGGTGAAAATGTCGGCGACCGCGTCTTAAAAGAGATGAATTATTTAATGCGTGAACAAGATGAACAGGAAGAAGAACGGTTCCGGAAGCTGGATGCGGCAATTCGGGAATTAAATGCGAAAAAGCTAAAAGGAAACTCTAAGAAGAAAGAATCGCATCGATTGTTTGCGAAAAAAGAAGTGACTACATAAGAATTTAAAAATAAACGGCTGAAAAAGAGACAAAGTAAAACCCCCGCGCGCATATGCGTTTCGGGGGGTTTACTTTTGTTTTTAGCCCTGCTCAATAGCTCCTGTAGGACATGCGCCTGCGCATGTGCCGCAATCTACGCATGTGCCTGCATCGATTTCATATTTTCCGTCGCCGGCGGAGATAGCTCCTACCGGACATTCGCCTTCGCAGGTTCCGCAGTTTACGCAGGAATCAGTAATAACGTATGCCATTGGTATATCCTCCTTATGTAATTCAATTTATAAGCTGTGAAAGCTTAAGCTTATTTTAATACAAAAAATAGCTGAATACAAGCGCTGAATAGATTTTTTTGAATATATTTGCATAAAAATAGGAAACGTATTATAATAACTTACTGTGAATGGTATTCTGGAAAAAGGCAAATACTGATAAAAAATTAGGAGGAATGAAAAAATGGCGCAAGTTACAAAATCAACTATGATAGGTGAATTATTACAGATTAATGAAAACATAGCTCCGTTACTTTTAAATATCGGAATGCACTGCTTGGGATGCCCGTCTTCCCAGATGGAGACGATCGAAGAAGCGGCTATGGTGCATGGAATTGAACCGGATGCATTAGTAAACCAGATTAATGAATTTTTAGAAAAAGACTCAGCAAAATAAAAATGCGTAAATTGATTGACCGGCTGGAACAAAACCATTCTTTGGAAAAAGAAGAATGGATCGCATTAATTTCCTCAGAAAGCGAAAAAGAGTATTTATTTGCAAGGGCAAGAAGCGCATCGCGGAAATATTATGGCAATCATGTATATGCCAGAGGACTGATTGAGTTTACAAATTATTGCAGAAATAATTGTTATTATTGCGGGATCCGTCATGACAACCGAAATGCCGCCCGTTACCGTTTAAGCGAAGAAGAAATTTTACAATGTTGTGAAAACGGATACCGCATTGGGTTTCGGACGTTTGTGCTGCAAGGCGGCGAAGACGTCTATTACACGGACGAACGCATGGTGAGACTGATTACAAAAATAAAGTCGCTCTATCCAGATTGCGCATTGACGTTATCTATAGGAGAACGTCCGAAAGAGAGTTACAAAAAGTTTCACGATTCAGGGGCAGACCGCTATTTGCTCCGTCATGAAACGGCAGTTGATCCACATTACCGGATGCTCCATCCAGAGGAATTAACGTTAAGAAGCCGTATGGATTGTCTTTGGAATTTAAAAGAAGCTGGATTTCAGGTTGGATGTGGATTTATGGCGGGATCTCCCGGCCAGAAGGCGGAATGCCTTGCAGAAGATATGCTCTTTATTACAAAGTTTAAGCCCCAAATGGTTGGGGTCGGCCCTTTTATCCCACATCACGATACGCCTTTTGCGGGCAAAACGGCAGGGACGCTTGGGCAGACTCTTTATATGATTGGGCTTTTGCGGCTCCTTAAGCCGGATTTGCTTATTCCGGCAACGACTGCGTTAGGCACGATTTGCGAAAATGGGAGGGAACTTGGCATATTAGCGGGGGCAAACGTCATTATGCCTAATCTTTCCCCAAAGGAAAACCGAAAGAAGTATGAGCTATACGACAATAAATTATGCGCCGGAGACGAAGCGGCTGAAAGTTTTCAACATTTAAAAAGCAGGTTAGATAAGATCGGGTATCGGTTTGCAGAAGGCCGCGGAGATCCGGCAGAAGGATTGGGAGGAATGAAATGTACAACGTAATGTCACCAAGAGCGGAAGAATTTATCAGTGACGAGGAGATACAGTCTTCTCTTTCGTATGCAGAGCAAAATAAAAACAACAGAGAAGTAATTGAACGGATTTTAGAGAAAGCTTCCGAGATGAAAGGAATTTCCCATAAAGAGGCAATTACTCTTTTGGACTGTGAGATAGAAGATTTAAACGAAAGGATTTATCAGTTAGCGGAAGCGATAAAGCAGGAATTTTATGGCAACAGGGTTGTTATGTTTGCTCCATTGTATCTGTCTAATTACTGCATAAACGGCTGTAAGTATTGCCCATATCATTTGAAAAATAAAAATATTACAAGAAAGAAGCTGACACAGGAAGACATTGTCAGGGAAGTGACGGCATTGCAGGATATGGGGCATAAACGGCTTGCTTTAGAAGCTGGAGAAGATCCCGTGAATAATCCGATTGAATATATTTTAGAGAGCATTCGGACAATTTACAGCATTAAGCATAAAAATGGAGCGATTCGCCGCGTTAACGTTAATATCGCGGCTACTTCTGTAGAAAATTACAAAAAGTTAAAGGAAGCTGGAATTGGAACTTATATTCTGTTTCAGGAAACTTATAATAAGAAATCTTATGAAGATCTTCATCCAACCGGCCCGAAAAGCGATTACGCCTATCATACGGAAGCTATGGATCGGGCGAGAGAAGCCGGAATTGACGATATGGGGATTGGCGTGTTGTTCGGGCTGAATAATTACCGCTATGACTTTACCGGAATCATTATGCACGCGGAGCATATGGAAGCGTTTGGCGGCGTAGGCCCGCATACAATCAGTGTGCCGCGTGTCCGAAAAGCCGACGATATAGATCCGGACGTTTTCGATAATGGAATCAGCGACGATACATTTGCGAAAATCGTGGCTTGTCTTCGGATTGCAGTTCCGTATACAGGAATGATTATATCGACGAGAGAATCCCAAAAAAGCAGGGAGCGGGCGCTTCATCTTGGCATTTCCCAAATTAGCGGAGGATCTAAGACAAGCGTAGGGGGATACGCCGATGAAGAAAAGCCGGATGAAAATTCTGCGCAGTTTGACATTAGCGACAACCGGAGTTTAGATGAAGTTGTACAATGGCTGATGAAATTGGGATATGCGCCAAGTTTCTGTACAGCATGTTACAGAGAGGGGCGGACGGGAGACCGATTTATGACACTGTTAAAAAATAAGCAGATTATAAATTGCTGTCACCCAAATGCGCTTATGACGTTAAAAGAATATCTTGAGGATTATGCATCAGAGGAAACAAAGAAAATCGGTGAGAAATTAATTGAAAAAGAGTTAGAAAAGATTCCGAATGAGACAGTAAGGAAAAAAGCGGCGGAATATATTGCAAATATCCATGAGGGAAAAAGAGATTTCCGCTTCTAAACAGATAAAGGGGTAAATTATGGGAATGAATGAAACACCGTCCGCAAACCGTCTGCATATCGGGTTTTTTGGAAGAAGGAACGCTGGAAAGTCAAGTCTTTTAAATGCAGTGACTGGACAAAACTTAGCCATTGTTTCTGAAATAAAAGGGACGACAACTGATCCAGTCAGCAAGGCGATGGAACTTTTGCCATTTGGCCCAGTTGTAATGACTGATACGGCGGGAATGGACGAAGAAGGGGATTTAGGCGCCATGCGGAAAGAAAAAACGCTTGGCGTTCTTCATAAGACAGATCTTGCGATTCTTGTCATAGATGGCAAATGCCCGCCGAATTCAAATGAATTTGAAATGCTAGAGCGTCCACTGCTTACACAGTTTTACAAGAAACGGATTCCTTATCTCATTGCGGTAAATAAATCGGAGAATCTGAACCCAGATGAGAAAAATAGAATTAATAAACTGCTTCAAAATGAAAAATCTATACTTTTTCTAAGCGCAAAAAGCGGAGAAAATATACAAAAATTAAAAGAAACGCTTGCTTCTCTAGTTTCATCAAAAGAAGTGGAGAAAAAAATTATAAGTGATAAATTGGAAAAAAACGATATAGTAGTCTTAGTCGTTCCGATTGATTCTTCTGCGCCAAAAGGCAGGCTGATTTTGCCGCAGCAGCAAGTTATACGGGATTGTTTAGAAGGCGGGGCAATTCCGGTTGTGGCAAAAGATACGGAACTTCGCGCCGCTCTTTCTTCCCTTTCAGTAAAACCGAAACTCATAATTACTGACAGTCAGGCATTTTCCCGTGTGGCAAAGGATACGCCGGACGATATTTACCTGACGTCCTTTTCAATACTTTTCTCCAGATATAAAGGAAATTTCAACCAGCAGATAGAAGGGGCAAAGGCAATTAAGACACTGAAAGAAAATGATTTTGTATTGATTTCTGAAGGCTGTACGCATCATAGGCAGTGTGGGGACATTGGTTCAGTGAAATTGCCGCGCTGGTTAAATGAGCATACGGAAAAAAATCTCTCGTTTGAATTTACAAGCGGAGGAGATTTTCCAAAAGAATTGACAAAATATGCCTTGATTGTGCATTGCGGAGGGTGTACATTAAATGGGCGGGAAATGAAATACCGTTTGGAATGCGCAAAAGAGCAGAATGTCCCGATGACGAACTACGGAATGGCGATTGCGTATTTAAAAGGTATTTTTGAACGCAGCCTTGAATTTTTTCTTAAAGATCCGCAGGAGGGGTTATGAGCATACAGGATAAACTGGAGCGAATTTTACGCGAGATGCATCTTATGGTTTCGAGAGGTCAGGTTGTTGAAACAGACGAAGAATATGTTTTAATCCATAAGAAAATAATGCAGCAGCAGCTTACGAACCTAAGTGAAGCAGTCAATGAAATGATGGAGTTTTACGATCTTACGGTTCAGGGCAGAAATCGCGCAGAATTGGAAGCGGAAAACCAGCGTATGGAAATTTTACGCAATGCAAACCATCAGTCTCAGGATATTTATGCGGCTTCTGTTCTTTATTCTGAAGATGCGTTAGGGAGAATCCAAAGAATTATTGATGCAGCGGAAAAATCGGTAAAAGAAACGTTAAGCAGGTTGAGTCAGGAGATGGAGCAGGAAAAACGCGTTGTCCGCAGTAACCAGCTTGAATTAATTACCCAGTTGGAAGATATGAAGGATTCACAGAAGTATATGCGTTTGATTCAGGAGCGCAATCGGGAAATAGAGAAAGAAAAAGAAAATCAGAAACTCTTAGAAGAAGGGCGTTCGGGGAACTTTTATAAAAAAGCGGAAAAAAAATCCGAATCAGAAATGGCGGAAGAAATTACAGCAGATGTGACGGAAGAAAAGCAGACGGCTTATGAAAAACCGGTCATTAAAATAAATCGGGAATATTTCCAAAAACTAGAAAGTTTATTAGATGAGCCAAAAGACGATGAAGAAGAAGACGAGGAGAAAAAGGAAAAAAGACAGAAATTTTTCTCATTTGGCAGAAAAGGCTGACAGATACGGATAAGGAGGGGACAGAAAGTATGAACCGGATACTTGTCTGTGACGACGATAAAGAGATCGTGGAAGCGATAGAAATATATTTACAGCAGGAAGGGTATGAGGTCATCAAAGCATATGATGGCGCGCAGGCATTGGAGCTTTTAAAAAAACAGGCAGTTGACTTATTGATTATAGATGTAATGATGCCAAAACTCGACGGGATTCATGCGACATTAAAAATCCGCGAAGAAAGCAGCATTCCAATTATTATTTTATCCGCGAAGTCGGAAGATTCTGACAAAATTTTAGGACTAAATATCGGCGCGGACGATTACTTGACAAAGCCGTTTAACCCATTGGAACTGGTGGCGAGGGTGAAATCCCAAATCCGCCGTTATACTAAACTTGGAAATGCAGCGGAGAGCAGCCAGTCTGTTTATCAGACGGGAGGCCTTGTTATAAACGATGACTTAAAGGAAGTGACCGTAGACGACGAGCAGGTGAAATTAACGCCAATCGAATATAATATCCTGCTTTTATTAATGAAGAATCAGGGAAAAGTGTTTTCCATCAGCCAGATTTATGAAAGCATCTGGAATGCGGATGCAATCGGGGCAGACAATACGGTGGCTGTACATATCAGGCACATTCGGGAGAAAATTGAGATAAATCCAAAAGAGCCGCGTTATATTAAAGTCGTTTGGGGAATCGGATATAAAATTGAAAAAGCATAGAAGGAAGTTAGAATGAACAACAAATTCAATAATGGATTTAAAACAGTTGCAGTTCTTATGCAGATGGTATTTTTGATTATTGTAATTGTCGTTTTCTCCTTAATGGTAAATTTATTTGGAAGGAATAGGCTGAGTTTTCGCGACATCGGAAATAACTATTCCTTTTTTCATTCTTACTATTATGTAGAGGAGATTTCAGAAGAAATCAAAGATTTAATGATGTATCTTCAGATGGAACGCAGAGTAGAAGAAAAAGTCATGACGGAACCGCAGAACACGAAATATAAAATGTATAAAGTAAAATTTGAAGGCGGATTATCCAATCTTTATTATTGGTTTTTACAAGAAAATAAGGTTTATACAAATATGAAGGATATTTCGAACAAAGAAGAAGCGGTCAGGCAGGCGAAAAAGCTTGGAAATTATCTTTGCTATGACGATGCATTGTTAGATTTGAAAGGAAACCTTAAGTATTTAGACCAGCTTTCCCAGATGGACGTGATCCGGCTGTTTCAGGCGGGCGGAACCGGTTGTCTGATTATTGGGATAGACACGTCTCTCTCAAAAGCGGATGCGATTGCAAATGCCGCAGTGATTTATGATACCTATGTTCCATGGATTGGCGTCAGTATCTTTGTGGCGATTGTGGCGTTTTTATCCTTTTTACTGACTATGATCTATATTACGCTTGCGACGGGTAGAAGCGATAAAGACGATAGTATCCATTTACACAGGATAGATTATCTGCCGACAGAGCTTTTATTTGCCGCCGCGGTAATTTTTATGACGGGGCTGATCTTGTTTTGCGCAAAGCTTGGGGACAAAGAGTGGGGGATTTCAAGTTCCTTAATTTTAACGGGCACGTTAGTGTTTTTGTCGGACGCCGTACTGCTTACGCTCTATATGAGTTTTGTTAGAAAAATAAAAGCTGACCTATTTACAAAATGCAGTTTGGTATCTTATGTAATCCGTATTTATAAAAAGAGCATGAAAGAACAGGCAATGGAAAAACGGGGGATTATCCGTATTGTTGTCTGTATGGCTATGGAGCTGTTTTTTCTCTGGAAATTATTTTTCAGGCAAAGCGTTTGGGCTGTTTTTGGGCTTTTAGCTTTGTTTGTGTATTCTTCCGTCACATTTATGGAACACACTGTGTTTAGGAAAAAGATTTTGGACGGAATTAGAGAAATCAGCCATGGTAAATTGGAGTATAAATTAGATTTAAAAGAATATAAAGGGGATTACAAAGAACTGGCGGAGGAAATTAATGGAATCGGCGAAGGGCTGTTAAAAGCCGTAGAGGAAAATGTAAAAAGCGAGCGTCTGAAAACGGAACTTGTGACAAACGTTTCCCATGACATTAAAACACCGCTGACTTCAATAATAAATTATATCAGCCTGATTAAAATGGAAGGCTGCTGGAATGAGAACGTTGAGAATTATGTGGAGATTTTAGACAAGAAATCCCAGAGGTTAAAACAACTGACGGAAGATTTGGTAGAAGTTTCACAGATTACAAGCGGAAATATTATATTAGACATGCAGCCGATTAACATGGTGGAATTAATATTCCAGACAGGCGGGGAATTTAATGAGATTTTTGAAGATGTAGGGCTGACAGTAGTGACGCGGCTTCCAAAAGAGCCGGTGATGATATTAGCAGACGGAAGCCGTGTCTGGAGGGTTGTGCAGAACCTATATAATAATGTAGCGAAATATGCGATGAAAGATACAAGGGTGTTTGTGGAATTAAAAGTGGAAAATGGGATAGGAGAATTTTCTATTAAAGACATTTGCGCCCAAAGCATCCATAAACCGGCGCAGGATTTAAGCGAACGGTTTGTAAGGGGAGACGAGTCGAGAGGGACGGAAGGAAATGGTTTGGGACTGTCGATTGCCAGAAATTTAACGAATCTGATGGGAGGAACATTCGAAATTAAAATAGATGGAGATTTATTTATCGTATCTATTACGTTTCCGGTGATAAATCCTTGACTTTTGGCAATATTGCATTTATGATTTTAATAACTATGGAGTAAGGAGAATTAGAAAATTATGAAACTATATGAAAACGGAGTTTATCTGTTAAATGGAAAAGAATTGATAGAAGATGGCGCAGGATGTGTAGAAGAAATTTTAAGTAAAACGGGAAAAAGCGTTACGAAAGAAGAAGCGGCTAAGAATACGATTGCCTATGGCATTATGGAGAGCCATAACGTTTCCGGCAATATGGACAAGCTTCAGATTAAATTTGATAAATTAACTTCACATGACATCACATTTGTCGGGATTATTCAGACGGCAAGGGCTTCGGGGCTGGAAAAATTTCCGATCCCATATGTGCTGACAAACTGCCATAACAGCCTTTGCGCGGTTGGAGGGACAATTAATGAAGACGATCATATGTTTGGGTTAACCTGCGCGAAACGGTATGGCGGAATGTATGTGCCGCCTCATCAGGCAGTGATCCATCAGTTTGCAAGAGAAATGCTAGCCGGAGGGGGAAAGATGATCTTAGGGTCAGATTCCCATACCCGTTATGGCGCGCTTGGCACGATGGCAATGGGAGAAGGCGGGCCGGAACTTGTGAAACAGTTACTGGGGCAGACGTATGACATTAATATGCCGGAAGTGGTGGGCGTATACTTAAAGGGCGCCCCGGTAAAAGGCGTAGGCCCGCAGGATATTGCATTAGCGATAATAGGCAAAGTGTTTGCAAATGGCTATGTAAAAAATAAAGTAATGGAATTTGTAGGGCCGGGCGTGTCCGAATTAAGCGTTGATTTCCGTATCGGCGTAGACGTTATGACGACAGAAACGACCTGTCTTTCTTCTATATGGAGGACTGACGGCGCCGTAAAAGAGTTTTATGAAATCCATGGCAGAAGCGGCGAGTATCAAGAATTAAATCCGAAAGAAATTGCTTTTTATGATGGAATGATTGAAATAGACTTAAGCGAAATCCGTCCGATGATTGCTATGCCATTCCACCCGAGCAACACATATACGATTGAGGAACTGAATGCAAATTTAATGGATATTTTAGACGATTGCGAGAAACGCGCGCAGGTAAGTTTTGACGGCGCGGCAAATATTGATTTAAAGAGCAAAGTAAGAAATGGAAAGTTCTTTGTGGATCAGGGGATAATTGCAGGATGCGCAGGCGGCGGCTTTGAAAATATCTGCGATGCGGCGGACATCTTAAAAGGGGCGTCCATTGGGTCAAATGAATTTTCATTAAGCGTTTATCCGGCAAGCTCGCCAATTTATATGGAGCTTATGAAAAACGGCGCGGCGGCGGCGTTAATGGAGACTGGCGCAGTGTTAAAAACGGCATTCTGCGGCCCATGTTTTGGCGCAGGGGATACGCCTGCCAATAATGCGTTTTCGATCAGGCATTCCACTAGGAATTTCCCGAACCGCGAAGGATCAAAAGTACAGAATGGGCAGATTGCTTCCGTGGCTTTAATGGACGCCCGTTCTATTGCGGCGACAGCGGCAAATCAGGGTCTTCTTACGGCGGCGACGGATTTTGATATTGAGTATACAAAACCACAGTACCATTTTGATGCAAAAATCTATGAGAACCGTGTATTTGACAGCAAGGGAGTGGCAGATCCTTCCGTTGAGATTCAGTTTGGCCCAAATATTAAAGACTGGCCGAAGATGAGCGCGCTGCCAAAACATTTATTATTGCAGGTAACGGCTGAAATCCACGATCCGGTAACGACGACAGATGAGCTGATTCCTTCTGGGGAAACTTCTTCCTACCGTTCAAATCCGCTTGGGCTTGCGGAATTTACGCTGTCAAGGAAAGATCCTTCTTATGTTGGGAAGGCGAAAGAAATCCAGAAGGCGCAAAAGGCAATCGAAGCGGATTCTTGCCCATGTGAAGCTTTGCCAAGCTTAAAGCCTGTAATGGATACAATAAAAGAACATTATGACGATATTAGCAGAAAAACGATTGGGATTGGCAGTACGATTTTTGCCGTAAAACCGGGGGACGGCTCTGCCCGTGAGCAGGCGGCTTCCTGCCAGAAGGTGTTAGGCGGCTGGGCGAATATTGCAAATGAATATGCGACAAAGCGTTACCGTTCGAACTTGATTAACTGGGGTATGCTTCCGTTGTTAATCGAAGAAGGGGAGCTTCCTTTTACAAATGGGGATTATTTGTTCCTTCCAAATATTAAAGAAGAAGTCAGCGCAAAAGCTTCTGAATTAAATGCTTATGTTGTGAAAGAAGGGGAATTAAAAGAATTTAAGTTAAGGCTTGGAGAACTGACAGACGATGAAAGAGACATTATCCTCAAGGGATGTTTAATCAATTATAACAGACGTTAGGAGGAAGCGCTGTGGAAGACCCGCGAAAAAATATACAGACGAAGAAAAAAGAACCTGATTACGATTTAAAAAAATATTCAGTCATTGCTTTTATTGTATTTCTGACATTTTGCTGTTGTATTCTGTTTTTCTTCTTTATATACCGTTACCATGGGTTTGCGGAATACTGGCAGAAGCTTATGGGAATCTTACAGCCGATCATTATGGGATTTATTACGGCGTATCTGTTAAATCCCGTAATGGTGTTTTTGGAAAAGCATCTTTTAAAATTTCTAAAACCAAGGGTAAAAGGCGAGAGAAAAGCGAAGAAAATGGCGCGTGTAATTGGGACGGTGGGCGCGCTCGCATTTTTGCTTTTGATCATTTTTCTGTTACTTTATATGATGGTGCCAGAGTTAATCAAAAGCATCCAGAATATGATGGTGAATCTTCCGTCAGAATTTAATGATTTTTCAGATTGGGTAGACGAATTTATGGCAGAGGACAGCCAAATGGCAAACTGGCTGGCTACGCTTGGGATAGATTTAATCAGCATCGGAGAGTATTTAGAAAAGATTTTTCAAAATCAGATCTTGCCGCAGTTGAAAACCTACATGACTTATGTTGCATCTTTTACAACTGGGGTAATTAGCGCGTTCCGTATGTTTTTTAACTTTGTCATCGGGCTAGTCATTGCGCTTTATCTTTTAGTAGGAAAAGAGACATTCATTGGACAGGGCAAGAAAATCCTCTATGCCGTTTTGCCGGCAAAAGCAGGAAATAACGCGCTTCGTTTGCTTCGCGTCAGTCATCAGTTGTTTGGAGGATTTATCAGCGGGAAAATCGTGGACTCTGCAATTATCGGCGTGATTTGCTACGTTGGACTGATTATTCTGAAAATACCATACAGCCTTTTAGTGGCTGCCATCGTCGGCGTTACAAATGTTGTGCCGTTTTTCGGGCCGTTTATCGGCGCAGTCCCAAGTTTTATTTTGATTGCGCTGGCTGAACCGATGAAAGGGTTGTATTTTTTAGTCTTTGTATTGGCGCTTCAGCAGGTAGACGGAAATATTATTGGACCAAAAATATTGGGAGATTCCACAGGGCTTTCTTCGTTTTGGGTTATTTTTGCTATTTTAGTGGGCGGCGGGCTGTTTGGATTTATGGGAATGCTGTTTGGCGTGCCTACATTTGCTGTTATTTACTGGCTGATTCGGGAAATCGTAGCTTATACTTTAAGGAAACGCAGACTGCCGGAGGAAACCAGAGATTATATAAAAATGGAAAATGTAGATATAAAATCCGGAAAACTCCACTATGAAAATAAAAAATAGCATAGGGCTATTTAGGGGTGACACAAATTGGATAAGTACGAATATAAGTTAAAATTAGATCAGATGAAAGCTCTGGCGTCGAAGGGGGATTTTGAAACTGCCGCTGAAATTGCAGATTCAATGAATTGGCGGAAAGTGAAGAATGTCAACCTTTTGATGCGGGCAGGGGATATCTATTCGAAATTAAAAAGGTATGAAGAAGCGAGAGATATTCTTCTGATGGCATATGACCGTTCTCCGATTGGGAGAATGATTATTTACCGTTTAGCTGAACTTGCAATTAAAATGAAAAATATCGAAGAAGCGGAAGAATACTACGATGAATTTGTAGAGATTGCGCCACACGATAATTTAAAATATATTCTGCGTTACAAAATCAGCAAGGAAAAGGGCGCTGACTATAAAACGCTGATTACAATTTTGGAGGAATTAAAAGAATCCGAATACACGGAAGAATGGGCGTACCAGCTTGCGTACCTTTACCATCAGGCAGGGGAGAGCGAAAAGTGCATCGATGCCTGCGACGAGTTAATTTTATGGTTTGGAGACGGCATTTATGTAGAACGGGCGTTGGAGCTTAAGATGCACTATCAGCCTTTGACGAAGGTTCAGGAAGATAAATACCGGACTTTAAAACAGCATAGGGACGGCGTAAAAGAAATCCGTCCGCCGGAAGACGGATCTGTCAGGATTCCGATCGTTCAGGAAAATGTCAGTAAGTTTAACACGGCAAACCTTCAGGAAGAATTAAAAAAGAGTATGCAGCAAATTATGGAAGCGACGAAACAGGAGACTGTGGACAATACCATGGATAACATTAAAAAAATGGTAGAGGAAATTCCATATCTGCAAGTGCCCAGAAACGAAGGACAGCCACAAAAAGAAGAAGTGGAAGAAGAAATTGACAAAACGCTGCGCAGTAACTTCAAAGAGATTTTAGCGGAAGACACAGACGGACAAATGAGCATTATGGTTTCTGATAAGTCTCCGGAAACACAGATTGAAGGGCAGATGAGCATTCAAGATGTGTTAAGTGATTGGGAAAAGACGAGGCGCGCGGCTAAGTCCGCATTACAGATGGCGCAGCAGAAAAAATTAGAGACGGCAAAAGCAAGGGCATTACAGGAAGCCGGAGACATTATGGAGCGGCTTGCAGAGGTGATTCCAAAGCTCGATGCCGGAATTTCGCCAACACAGCTTTTGCAGGAAGAATATCTTTCCGAATCGAATATCTCCGATGAAGAACGCGCAAGCAAGCTGATGGCGGGCATGAACGATATGCTTCAACAACAGATTAATAAATTAAAGGAAGAAGCAAAAGAAGAAGAAGCCGAAAAGAACGAAGGTTTTGAGCAGAAGGAAGAATCCGAAGCTGAAAAAGAAGAACACGAGCTTCTAAAAAAAATAAAACAGGCAAAACCGAATTTTGATGAGCAAATTGGGTTAAAGCCTTATGTCCCACAGCAGTTTGAAAAAAAAGAGGAAGAAGAAATGCGTTTGGCGGAAGCCGAGTTTTATGGCATCCCGCCGGAAAAATTTACCGAAAAAGAATCCAGTCTTCTCAAGCAGGACACAAAGGAAATTAAAGTAAAAAAAATAGAAGAAGCTTTAGAGAAAAAAATAGAAGAACAGAAAGTCACGGAACAAACACCCACGGAGCAAACGCTGGGAGAACAACAGGAGAAAGTTTTTGTTGAACAGAAAATAAGCCCGCTGAAACCAAAACAAAAAAAAGAAAAGCCGTCAGTTTCTAAATTAAGTGAAGAACAAAAAGCGATCTTTTCTTATTTTGTTCCGGTAAGCGGAATGGAGACGCAGATTTGCCAGACGCTTACAGTTTCCCTTAAAAAGTTAAGATCAAGGCAGCCGACTCCTACAGGGCATATTTTAATACAGGGGGTGGAAGGTTCGGGGAAGACAGTCCTTGCGGCGGCATTTGTAAAAGCGCTCCAAAGGGAACTGAAACGCCCAAAAAGCAAAATCGGAAAAATTGACGCGAAAGCGTTAAATAAAAAAGACCTTACGAAACTGATTCAAAAAATTGCGGGAGGATACCTGATAATAGAACATGCAGGAGAAATTTCACGCGAAACCGCAGTAAAATTATCACTGTTGTTAGAAAATGACGCAAGCGGCATTTTAGTCCTTATGGAAGACACTAGAAAGGGATTAAATCAGGCATTGGGGCAAGATGAGGGATTTGCCAGAAAATTTACGCAAAGGGTGATCATTCCGATATTTACCAGCGATGAATTAGTGGAGTTTGGAAAAGCGTATGCTCATGAATTGGATTATGAAATTGACACAATGGGAGTTTTGGCGCTTTATAATCGGATTAGCAACATACAGAGATTAGATAGGGCGACGAATTTAACGGAAGTAAAGGAAATCGTTGATAAAGCGATACAGCGCTCTGAGAAAAACTCACTGCAAAAAGCAATTTCAATCATTACTTCCAGAAGATATACGGAAGATAATTATGTCATACTCAAAGAAAAAGATTTTGAAGAATAAAAAATGGAGGGTATTAGTTATGGGGAATTTTACAGAAATGGACATGTATTTGTTCGGGCAGGCAACGCATTATGACATTTATAAAAAGATGGGGGCGCATCCTATGACCCGCCGGAAAAAAAGCGGCGTCTGCTTTACGGTATATGCCCCACATGCAAAGGCTGTATTTGTTGTTGGGGATTTTAATGACTGGAATGAAACTTCACATGAGATGAAACGTTTAAAACCCGTCGATGCCGGTGTGTATGAATTGTTTGTCACAGGGTTAAAAACAGGGAGCTTGTATAAGTATCTGATTATCACTCAGGATGATAGGAAACTCTACAAGGCAGACCCGTATGCAAATTTTGCCGAAGTAAGGCCGGGAACGGCATCTAAAATTGTAGATATTAATAAAATAAAGTGGACAGATGACGCTTGGATGAAAAAACGGGCGGAATTAAAAACGATGGACGAAGTTCCTATGAGCATCTATGAGGCGCATATTGGTTCATGGATGCGGCATCTAGGATATGAGGAAGATAATGGGTTTTACACCTACCGTGAGTTTGCAAAAGCGCTTGGTTCGTATGTAAAAGAGATGGGATATACGCACGTTGAGCTCATGGGGATTTCAGAATATCCATTTGACGGTTCTTGGGGATATCAAGTGACCGGATATTACGCTCCAACGTCCCGTTATGGAACGCCAGAGGATTTTGCATGGATGATAAACTATTTCCATAGGCATAATATCGGGGTAATTTTAGACTGGGTGCCGGCGCATTTTCCAAGAGATGCGCATGGGCTTGCGGAATTTGACGGAGAGCCGTTATATGAATATGCAGATCCTAGAAAAGGGGAACACCCCGATTGGGGAACGAAAATATTCGATTATGGGAACAGCTATGTCAAAAACTTTTTAATTGGAAGCGCCCTGATGTGGGTGGAACACTATCATATCGACGGGCTTCGCGTCGATGCAGTAGCTTCCATGTTATATCTGGATTATGGAAAACAAGACGGGCAGTGGGTTGCAAATGAATATGGCGAGAATAAAAATTTAGACGCGATTGAATTTTTCCGCCATATCAATACGCTGATAACCGGACGCAATAAGGGAGCTGTGATGATTGCGGAAGAATCCACTGCATGGCCAATGGTAACAGGCCCTGCGGAAGATGGCGGGTTAAACTTCTCGCTGAAATGGAATATGGGCTGGATGCATGATTTTTTGGATTATATGAAATTAGATCCGTATTTCCGTAAAAATAACCACAATAAAATGACGTTTGCCATGTCTTATAATGGAAGTGAAAAATATATTCTTGTGCTTTCCCACGACGAAGTCGTCCACTTAAAATGTTCCATGATCAATAAGATGCCGGGGCTTGGAGAAGATAAATTTTCCAATTTAAAAGTCGGCTATGCGTTTATGATGGGCCACCCCGGAAAAAAACTTTTATTTATGGGTCAGGAATTTGCCCAGCTTCATGAGTGGAGTGAGAAAACGGAACTGGAGTGGCATTTGTTAGAAAAGCCGGAGCATAAACAAATGCAAAATTATGTAAAAGAACTGTTACATCTGTACAAAAAATATCCGGCTATGTATGAACTTGACCATAGTTGGGATGGATTCGAGTGGATTAATGCAAATGATGCGGATAGGAGTATTTTTAGTTTTATCAGAAAGAGCAGGGACGGCAAGAATTGCTTGTTATTCGTCTGCAATTTTACTCCGGTAGACAGGGAAGATTTCCGGGTCGGCGTTCCGGTGAAAAAGTCGTACCGATTAATTTTCCATAGTGACGATCCGAAATTTGGCGGCAGTGGGGAAGAAAAGCCGTTAAGCTATAAAGCGAAAAAGCAGGAATGTGACGGAAGGGATTATTCGATTGCGTATCCTTTGGCCGGCTATGGAGTGGCGGTTTTCAGGTTTTCATATTAATTGAAAAGAATAAAGAATTAGAAAGGGCTGTTGCAAAATATGTCTGGCAAACAAGATATTTTGCGGCAGTTCCTTTTTATGTGTAAGGAAAGTGTTCAGTTTTTTCAATTTTTACCGACATAATAATTAGAACATGACAGTGAAAAGAAGACGAGGTAAACTTATGAAGATTGAGAATGGAAGCATATTTGACCAAACTGTGCAGAAGGAAAAACCATTTGAAAAAACAAGCGCAGGCGTTTCTTTTGCCAAGACGGCAAAAGCAAAGCTGGATGCGTTAGATCCTTCGGAACGCATCGGTCAGACGGGATATGAAAAAGAAGACTTAATGCAAAAGGGCGCTCTTGAAGAATTTCAGGAAAAAATGGAAAATCAGATGGATGCGGCAAGCCGGAAAAACCAGATGGCAGTTTTGTCGAATACGATGACGCCGGAAGATTATAAACAAGCGCAGGAAGAAGGGTTTGACATTCATTCCACTGGATCGGATACGATTGTCACCGTTACGGATAAAATAAAAGCGCAGCTTGCAAAAGCGGGCGTAGATGTTTCGGATATGGGAGGAGCTTTAACGAAAGAGCAGATAGAAGCAATATCCGGCAGCTTAGCGGCAGCAAGCCAGTTAGAAAGCTGTTTTGAAGCGAATGACCTTCCAGTTACGGAAGAAAATTTGTCGGATGGATTGAAAGCTTATGAACAGGCAAAAGAACTGACCTCATTGTCCAGAGGCGCAATGAAATATCTGTTGGATAACCATTTAAGCCCAAGCATTGAAAATCTCTATTTAGCGGAATTTTCAGGCAGCGCATCTTATGCCCTTCCGGAAGATGAAATTGATTTTGAGGCGTTAAAAGAGCAGATGGAACAGGTTATTACAGCGGCAGGCGAAGAAGTAAATGAAGAAACGATAGAACAAAGCCAATTTATGATTTCAAGTGGAATTGCATTTACGGCAGAAAACTTTAGTTATATGCGAAAACTCAGTGGATTAGCCCTTCCTGTTGATGGGGCGGATATAGCGCAGGCGGTCGCAGTGGCCGTTTTAGAAGGGGATCGTCCAAAAGATGCGTTTCTTTTGTCGGAATATTCGCTGACGGCTCAGGCAAAACGCGCAGTGGAAGTCGTGACGGAAGCGACAGATGAAGACATAGCCTATCTGGTTTCAAATAATATTGAAGTCACGATAGAAAGTTTAGAACAGGCGGCTCAGCTTCGCAAAAGCGGAAAATTAGACGTTTCCGGCGTAGACGGCGTATTAGAAAATGCGGCGGAAGCTTCTGGGGAAGGCTCTTTAGGCGAAGGGGAAAACGAAATCACGGATCAGGGATTTTTGTTTTTAAAGGCAAAGCGTGTTTTGGAAGAAACAAGGCTTGCCATGTCTACGGAGGCAAACAGGGCTCTTTTAAAACAGGGCATTTCCATAGATACAAAGCCATTAGAAGAACTAGTCGAGCAGTTAAAAGAGCAAGAGTCAGATTATTATAAGGCTTTGCTTGGAGAAAGCGGGAAAACGGCCGATACGGAACAGGCGGGTCTTTTTGAAGAAACGACGCAGAAAGTTACTGATTTAAAAGAAATTCCTGCGTATGTGTTAGGCGTAAAAGGCGCTTCGCTTGATACAGTCAATAGCCTGCATGAAGCCGGAAATGCACTGAAAGCATCTATGGAAAAAGCTGGAGAAAGTTATGAAACCTTAATGACTTCTCCTAGAAAGGATCTAGGGGATTCCATTCAGAAAGCATTTTCAAATGTAGATGACATTTTAAAAGATTTGAATTTAGAGACTAGCGATGTAAACCGCAGGGCGGTTCGCATATTGGCGTATAACAGCATTGAGATTACAGAAGATTCCATACTTCAGATGAAGGCGGCGGACGAGCGGGTGCAGAGGACATTTGCGAATTTAACGCCTGCGACAGTGCGTGAGCTGATCAAACAGGGCAGCAATCCGTTAGATATGAATTTAGATGAATTGAACCGGAAAGCGGAAGAAATCCGTGTAAATGCCAGTGGAGCGGATTCGGAACGTTTCAGCGAATACCTTTGGAAATTAGAGCAAAACCATGATATATCCGAAAAAGAGAGGGAAACTTTTATAGGCGTGTACCGTCTGATTCATCAAATTGAAAAAACAGACGGCGCGGCAATCGGCGCATTAGTCAGCCAAGGAGCCGACCTTACGATGCGGAATTTATTAACAGCCGTAAGAAGCTCTAAAAAAAGCGGAATGGATTATACAGTGGACGACGAATTTGGCGGCGTGGATGCGGCAGATACGGGGAATAAATCCATTATTGATCAGATTGAGACGGCATATCAGGCAGACTGCATGAAAGACGTAATGGAGACGCTTACGCCTGTGACGATGCAAAAACTGTTAGAAAGCCCTGATTGGGAAATGTATACGCCGGAACAGTTAAAACAGGCGCTGACGGAATACGCGGCTGAGTTTACGCAAGAGGAAGAAGCGTTAAAAGATGCATATGCAAAGAGCCAGTTAGAGGAATTAAAGCAGGCAGCGGCTTCGGAGGACGAAGTTTACCGTTTACTAGAACGGTTTGATTTGCCAAATACGGTAGACCATGTATTAGCGGCAAACCGTTTTATCAATAAGAGGAATCAGGTATTTTCCCAAGTATTTAACAGTGAGGAAATATTTTCCGGTGAAGAAGTGGACTTTAAAGCCATACAGGAAGAAATTATCAACCGTTTTGCAAATGCCTTAAAAACGCCAAAAGAGATGGCGGCGGCTCAGGAAGCCCTTCAGGAAACGGCTGAAAATGTAATGAAAACCATGATTGCGGACGAGGAACATATTACAAGCATGGACATAAGGGAATTAAAACTTTTAAATACCCAGATTTCCATTGCCGGCAAGCTTGTGGAAAATGAAGAATACACGATTCCTGTCCTTGTGGGAAATGAAGTGACAAATGTATCGTTGAAAATCGTCCGCGGCGAAAAGAAAAAAGGCATGGTGGAAATCATGTTTGAAACTGCAAAGGCAGGCAAGGTCGCAGCGAGCATTGAGGCGAAAGAAAAAGGCATTTCCGGTTATGTTGCGGTGGATAATAAAAACACGAAACAAGTTTTAGAATCGCATATTCAGGAGATTGCAGGAGCGCTTGGAGAAGAGCAGAGCGATTTACAGGTTACGTTTGTAACGAAATTGAATTTTTCAAGGTTTTTGAGCCATTCTTCCAAACAGAATCAGGAAAATGACACACAGACAGAAGAATATGAAGTGCAGACGACAAGATTGTATCAAATTGCCGAGAGCTTTCTTCAAAATGTTAAGGAACTTGAATTTTAGGCCGATATAAGAAACAGAGTATATAGATAAGATACAGGGACGTAAGAATAAGCAGCATGGACGCGAAAGAATAGGAAGGGATCGAATATGAAAATTAACCACAATATGTCAGCAACGATTACAAACGCCCAGTTATTAAAGACGGAGAACAGTCTGGCCGCATCTATGGAAAGGCTTTCTTCGGGCATTAAGCTCAACCATGCAAAAGACGATCCTGCGGGAATGGCGATTACGAATAAAATGCAGGCGCAAATAGACGGTTTGGCGAAATCATCGGAAAACGCTTCTAACGGAATCAGCGTTTTGCAGATTGCGGATACGGCATTAGGAGAGATTACTAGTATTTTACAGAGGATGCGTGAATTATCCGTACAGGCGGCGACGGATACGAACCAGCTAGAGGACAGGGAAGCCATTCAGGAAGAAATCGCTTCCTTAAGAGAAGAAGTGGACAGAATTTCTAGGGATACGGAATACAATACAAAGAAATTAATTGACGGGACTTCGGACACACGCGTTTATGCAGACGGCGTTTCAAGAATGGCGATTACGGATTCCGTTTCCGTTGGGCAATATACGATGAATATTGCGCAGGCTGCCACACAGGCGGCGTCTTTAGGGACGACAGGCGCAGGTCCGGTTCCAAAAGGAAAAATGACGATTAATGGATATGAAATTGAGTTTACTGGTGAGGAGACGAAAGAGGAGTTTTTTGAAAAAGTAAGATTTGGCGCGGAAAAGGGAGATGCGCAGTTGGTAATTCCGGCAAATACGACACAGGATTTCTTAAATTTTCCGGAAACAGGCGGATATTCTCCATCTGGTAAAGATTTTGCATTTGGAGATAACCTTGCTTTTGTGTCGAACCAGTATGGAGTATTTTCGACGGTGGACATCAAATTTGAAAATCAAGATTTGGAGGCATTCTTTGGTTTAAATCAGCCATTGTCTACAGGAACGGATGCAGTGATTACGTTAGACAAGAATGATCCGTCTTCTTTTGGCGCGCAGGCAACTGTCACGACAGATGGGAATAAAATAAAAGTATCGGATATTGACGGTTTTGAGATGAATTTTAAAGTTGAGCCTGGAAAAACAGGGGATTTAAACATTGAAGTGACGGATATTGGCACGATGACCCTTCAGATTGGGGCAAACGAGCATCAGACAATGGAAGTGCGGATACCGAAAGTTTCAACTGAGACGCTTTACTTAGATGAAGTGGACGTGACGAAAGTAGAAGGAGGCGGAAAAGCGATTACGACATTAGATGCAGCGATTGAAACGACAAGCACAGTCCGTTCCTCTATAGGAGCTTACCAGAACCGTTTGGAATATGCCGTTGAAAGCTTGGATGCATCAAATGAAGATATGACTGCGGCAATTTCGCGTATTGGGGACGTTGATATGGCAAAAGAGATGACGGAATATACGAAATATACGATTTTACAGCAGGCTGGCACATCAGCGTTAGCGCAGGCAAATGACATTCCTCAGACGGTGCTTCAGTTGTTGCAGTAGGGGCAGGCCGATGAAACAGGAGCAAAAGCAGGATTTTACGAGAAGAATTAGCCAGAGCAACCGCAGTGAGCTGATTGTAGTCATTTATGATATTATATTTGCGTATATGGAAGATGCGAAAGCTTGTCTAAACGCAGAAGATGACACAGGATTCAAAGAAGCGCTGCGGAAGGCTTCCGGCGGAATTGATGAACTGATCCAGTCTTTAAATTTTCAATATGAGATTTCAAAGAATTTATATCCGCTTTATATATTTGCCAAAGAGTCTCTGGCAAAAGCTTTGTTAAAAAGAAGTGTAAAAGAAATTGAGACTGCGCATGAGGTTCTTGTGAACCTGTATGATGCTTTTTTAGAAGTAGCTAAACAGGATCACTCGAACCCATTGATGCGCAATACGCAACAGGTATACGCCGGATTTACTTACGGGCGGAATCATTTAACGGAAACGTTTCAAGAACCGGAAAATTCTAGGGGATTCTTTGCATAAGAATCCTCTATTTGTTTTACCCTGCCCAGCAGAAATTTATAACGCATTTGAACGGACTGCACTTCATAGATATAGCAGTCGATTAAATCCGGCTCAACTGCGTTCGAAAGATTTTTGTATGCGGAATCCAGATCGTGTTTTGTGCGGTCTAAATCTTCTAATAACAGTTCGTAGCGTTTGTTGCTTTGTTTGTTTTCTTTGAAAATTCGTTTCATAATAATCCCCACTTTCTTATGAGCCTGTTTACTTATATTTTAATTATAGTCAGTTGAGGGGGATAGTATACGGAAAAGAGGGAGAAATTAGAAAAAATTGGGGGTGGCTGAGAGTTTGTATCCGAATAAGCTTTTGGTTGTTAGGGTGTTCATGGATTAAGAACTTCTAAGCAGTCCCGTTTTTTCTTTGAATGACGGGCGGAACCGTCCTAAAAACGCCTTCCATGGCGTATTAGGACTTCCGCGGACGTCCTGTCCGCGGATTCCTGATTTTTGGGCGGGACTGCTAAGATGTTCTAAATCCAATCACAAGCTAACAACCAAAAGCTTATTCGGATACAAACTCTCACTCACTATGTTGTTGGGAGTGGGACACTGAGATTTGGTTTGGCTGGAATAGGTATGTTTTGAATGGAAGAAACTTGTTTTGTTTGGAGTAATCCTATTTTGAATGGAAAAGTTTTATTGAGATTTGAAAAGCTTTATTTTGGTTTGAAAAGTATTTTGGTTTGAAAGAGTTTTATTTTGATTGGAATAGTTTTATTTTGATTGGAATAGTTTTGTTTTTATTGAAATGGGTTAAATAAGATTTGAAAAGCTTTGATATTGATTGAAAAGTTTTATGTTTGGTAATTTTATTTGAATGGAAAAGTTTTAATAGGATTTGAAAAACTTAGTCTTAGTTGGAATAGTCTTATTTTGATTAAAGGGGTATTGAATGTTTAAATTAGATATATGCTTATTGAGGAATTAATGGTTATAAAATATTTTATGTATGAATTTGATTAAGTGAGGGATCATGGTATGGAGTAGAGTTGTTTGGTTATTTTATGAAAAGGAGTTTATTTAAAATACTCAATATTTAGATTAGATAAGTATGTTTCTTAAGAGATTAATAGTGATGAAAATATTTTATCTATGAATTAAATTAAGTGAGGGATCATGGTATGGAGTAGAATTGAACGGTTTATATATGAAAAAGGTGGACTATGTAAAAATTTGATTGCGTAGATTAGATATATATGTTTTATAGAGTTTTATAGTGATAAAAATAATGTAAGTTGGAACTTGATTAAGTGAGGGAGCATGATTTGGAGTTAGATTGATTGGTTATTATTTGGAAAGGGTGGATTATTTTTAATTTTGTGGAAAACTCTTTTGCAGGTATATTGTCATGGGGATAAGCATAGATTGTATCAAGATAGGACGGGGAGTTTTTTATGGATATTAAAATTGGGGCGTTGGCGCTGGCGGGGATTTGTTGTTTGGTGTTGGCGATTGGGTTTTTGAGGAGGAAGGCGGAGATTTTTTTGAATTTTGTTGTCCGCATGGTTCTGGGGATTATGGCGATTTATATGATTAATTTGTTGTTGGCGAGAGCGGGAATTGAGGCTTCGGCGGGATTGAATCCGATTAATATTTTGGCGGTCGGAAGCCTTGGTACAGGCGGTCTTGCGTTGATTTATGGGATTTTGTTTTATAATTTGTTGTGAATATTTCACAAAGTTAATAATTTTATTGGAAAGTGGTAGACAGAATTCGGAAAGTTATTTATAATAATGGTTAATAACAGAAAGGTGGGTGGTGGGTTGGAAGTGTGAAGTTGGTTCTGCTGTTTTCTTTTTTGAGTTTAGCGGCGGGACAGGATATTCGGTCTGGTAAGATTTCGAACAGGCTGATTGTTTTGGGCATGGTTTTTGGAGGATGTCTCCAAGTGTTACAGCATCATGCTGAAGGCATATATTTTTTTCTTAGGAACATATCGGTTCCTATTATTCTTTTTTATCTTTTATTTCAAATGCGTGTCCTTGGGGCAGGCGATATCAAATTATTTTCCATGATGGGCAGTATACTTACAATTCAGGAATTGTGCAAATGTATAGTTTATGGTTTTTTGGCGGCAGGAGCTGGATCTGCTTTTTGTCTGATTGTTGATCGAAGGCGGTGGCAGAGGATGCAGTATGCGTTTTGGTATTTGGCGGGGATTTTTTCTTGTGGGAAGATTGAGCCTTATCAGCCGCCATATGAAGAAGAACAAATTTCTTTTGCGTTTGCTGTTCCGGTTTTGTTTGGCGCAGTGGCGGCGTTGTTTTGTGGGTAGCGGATAAGATGGAGGTGTGTGGGTGGTTAAATTAAAAATTGCTTTTTTAGATGAAGAAGAAGCGTATTTGGAACGGTTAAAAGGGTATCTGGTTCGTAAAAAGGAAATGTTTTTTAAAATTTGGACGTTTTCGAATGTGGATTTATTTGCAGAGAAGGAACGGGAGGGGGTTATGTTTGATGCAGTTGTTTTGACGGCTGGGTTTTGGGAGATGATGGAATCTTATCCGTTTCGTTCGAAAAAAATTCTTCTTAGTGAAGGGCTGAGGAAAAATGCGTTGGCGGATTGTCTGTTTGTCCCTAAGTATCAATCGGCTAAGAAGCTGTTTTGCCAGATTTCTTCTATGCTTTGGCAGCAGGAGGAGGAGAATATGTTTTATCCTGAGCAGATAGCGAAGTTAATTGGCGTTTATTCTCCAGTCTGCCATGAAAGTCAGATGGTGTTTAGTATGACAATGGCTCAAATTTTAGCGGAATCTCAGAAAGTGCTTTATCTGAATTTAATGGAGCATAGTGGGTTTTATTGGTTGACAAATACAAAAGCTTCGGAGGATATTGGGGATTTGCTTTATGGAATGATGCAGGAAGGGCATGATTTTGCCGCTGAATTGCACCGTGTTCGGCAGACTTATCGGGATTTTGACTATATTCCTCCGGTGGTAAATCCGGAGCATTTATCGGAGATTTCTAAGACTTTGTTTGAAAAGTTGCTGCTTGAGCTTAGAAACCGAAGTGGGTATGATGCCATTCTTATTGATTTTGGCATGGTGTTCCTCGGTTTTGCGGAAATGATACAGGTTTTTGGAAGTTTTTACTGTTTAGGGCGAGAAGGAGTGGTTAATCACTACAGGTTAGAGGAGTTTCTTCAATATCTTGAAAAAGAGGGTGAACACACAAAAACAAACATGAACCGCTTGATTTTGCCGGAACGTATGTCCTTTTTGGAAGATGGAAACCCTTTAGACAATGGATTATATGGCAGTATGGGAGATTATATCCGCTCCATATTGTATGGAGGGGTAGAATTTGACTGAAAAAGAGTTTTATTTGACGGTAAAAGAAGAAGTTTTGCAGGAAATGGAACGCAGCAGGGAGCTTTCGGATCGGGAATTAAGATACTGTATTGAGGAAAAACTTCAGGAAAAAGATAAATCGCATCTTCTCTCTTTTCAGAAAAGGAAATTATGTATGGAAGCAGTTTTTGCTTCTTTCCGCAAATTTGGGGCGCTTCAGGAATTAATTGAAGATGAGGGTGTGACTGAGATTTTAGTGAATGGGCCTATGCAGATTTTTTATGAAAAGGAAGGAAGATTGCATCTCTTTGGCAAGACGTTTTCAGGAGAGGAGGAATTGGCGGATTTGATTCAGGCAATTTGCGCCGCCGGAAACAGAATGGTAAATGAAGCTTCTCCGATTGTAGATACAAGGCTTTTGGACGGATCAAGAGTGAATATTGTATTAAATCCCATTTCTTTAGATGGTTCTGCCATTTCTATCCGTAAATTCTCGAAAGAGCCGATGAATATGGAAAAGTGAACCGCTCCCTGTCAAGTAGACAATTAAAAAAATAAAAATTTTAGCCTGCCAGTCACAAAAAAGGACTGGCAGAGTTTTTATGCAGCCTCCTTCAAATAGTTTCTATATTCTATCGGTGTCATACAGTTTAAGCGCTTCTGATACC
>OFGG01000120.1_pt1 | contig 69466 bp, 58 predicted proteins | sample 1521701 | NCBI WGS metagenome assembly OFGG01 (sample SAMEA3504081, study PRJEB24116) | mouse gut metagenome | biome: mouse gut; feature: mouse-associated habitat; material: faeces | place: Denmark | collected 2011
GTGTAACGGCCAAAAGTTGCACGAAGCTGTGCAACGTCAAAATCACAAAAAATCAGGGAATCTTCCAGGTGAAGCTGAAAAAATGAAGGGCAAGACAGACCGCTGCGGTCTGCCTTGCCCTTTTGTTCTGTGCAACCCACTGTGACACCTTCAAGGCGCGTGTCCGTAGAGGAGAATTGCCAATGATCAGTTTTCGCTCCCAAAGTGCCTGTATGCCAATACTCCAATCGGCAGAAAGTATGCACACCACGCAACCAGCGCAGCGGCGCCCCCGCTGCTTGCCCGTCCGTCTGACATACCGGCGAACGCACCGGTCATCGGCATGATAAAACAGCCGAAAAAGAACAGCCCATGGATCACCAATAGAGCTCTCATCCACTTATCCGCTCGGCTGCCCCCTCGGACGGACAGGCCCAGGAAAAACGTGGAGAGGGCCATCATTCCATACCCCAGCAGATCATAGTTGAACATGAGCCCCCCTCGTTGAAAATCCAGGATACGCTGCGCCTGTTCGTTCAGCCCGCCTAAGCGAACGCTTGTTGTCTGCGCAAAATATACAAGAAAAATCAATACCGCATAGACAACCGCAAACGCCATTCCGGTATTTGCGGCCACACGCCGGCTTTCGTCACTTTCATAGTGCAGTCCTGCCGCCAGCATAAGATACCCAATGGGCAGAAGCATACATACGAAGTACGCGCCAAAGGGAAAGTCAGCGATCAAGCAGACCGCAAAAAGAAATACCGCTGCTGTAACGATCCCTGCGCCGATTCTTGGTATTGTCCTGTTCATTCTGTCCTTCCCCACAAATATGAATTTGCTGGTCCCGTTCATTGTAAAGCAACACCCGCCGAAAAGCAGCCTCCTCCCGGCGGGTATCAACGTTTGCTTCACAGATTTGCCTGCTTCATAGACAGCGAAATCCGCTTCTTTTTTTCATCCACCTCCAGCACCGCCACCTTGACCACATCCCCCACCGCCACAGCCTCGGAGGGGTGCTTGAGAAACTTGTCGGTGATCTGGGAGATGTGCACCAGCCCATCCTGGTGGACGCCGATGTCCACGAAGGCACCAAAGTCAATGACGTTGCGCACCGTCCCCGTCAGCACCATGCCGGGCTTCAAGTCCTTCATCTCCAGCACGTCGCTGCGCAGGATCGGCCTTGGCATGTCGTCCCTGGGGTCCCTGGCGGGCTTCTCCAGCTCCTTCAGGATATCCGTCAGAGTGATCTCGCCGATGCCCAGCTCCTGGGCCAGCTTCTTTTTGTCCGGGATGCGTCTCGCCAGGCTGGTCATGCCGGAGGCAGAGCCCGATTCCCCTGCGCTTGCGGATGCGGCAGCCTTGCCAGAGCCGGATGCCATGCTGCCGGATGCCGCGGCTTTTCCGGAGCGGTTCCCAGCAGAGCCCGCTTTTCCATCCGCCTCCGCCGGGGCCATGCCGCCCATGGCCGCCGCCAGAGCCCGGCCCATGGCGGTGTTGGTGTTGGAGATGCGGATGTCACCTTTCTTGTTCTGCTTTTTCTGCCCCGCACCGGCACCACCTGTCTGTCCGGCTCTTCCTGCAGCCTTTCCCTCGCCGGCAGGAGCGCCCTGCCCCGCCGCGGCTCTGTCCCCTCCTGCGTGGGCGGCGTTCTTATGCTCCGCCGCTTTCTTCTGCATCTGGCGCACATCCTCCATGGTGAGCCCCAGCCTGTCCAGGAGCTTCTTCGTGGCCTCGTAGGACTCGGGGTGGACGCTGGTGGCGTCCAGGGGATTGTCCCCGTCCAGGATGCGCATGAAGCCCGCGCACTGTTCAAAGGCCTTGGGCCCCAGCTTTGCCACCTTCAAAAGCTGCCTCCTGTCGGTGAAGCGCCCGTTGGCCTCCCTGTAATCTACGATATTCCGTGCAATGGTCTTGTTGATGCCGGATACATATTCCATCAGGGGGGCGGACGCCGTGTTCAGGTCCACGCCCACCTTGTTCACGCTGGCCTCCACCACGCCGCTCAGGGCATCGCTCAGCTTCTTCTGGTTCATGTCGTGCTGGTACTGCCCCACGCCGATGGACTTGGGGTCTATCTTCACCAGCTCCGCCAGGGGATCCTGGAGCCTGCGGGCGATGGAGGCCGCGCTCCTCTGGCCCACGTCGAAGTTGGGGAATTCCTCCGTGGCCAGCTTGCTGGCGGAATACACGCTGGCCCCGGCCTCGTTCACGATCACATACTGCACCGGACGGTCCAGCTCCTTCAGCAGGTCCACGATGATCTGCTCGGATTCCCTGGAGGCCGTGCCGTTGCCCACGGAGATCAGGTCCACATGGTACTTTGCGATGAGCCTCTTCAGCTCCCGCTTGGACTCTTCCACCTTGTTCTGGGGCGCGGTGGGATATATCACTTTCGTGTCCAGCACCTTTCCGGTAGAATCCACCACGGCCAGCTTGCAGCCGGTGCGGAAGGCGGGATCCCAGCCCAGCACCACCTTCCCGGCAATGGGAGGCTGCAGAAGGAGCTGCTCCAGGTTCTTGCCGAACACGGTGATGGCGCCGTCCTCCGCCTTCTCCGTCAGGTCGTTTCGGATCTCCCGCTCGATGGCAGGGGCGATCAGCCTCCCGTAGCTGTCCGCGATGGCCTCTGTCAGCAGGGGCGTGGTATACGGATTCTCCCGGGTGAGGGTCTGCTTGGCCAGGTATCGCAGGATGCGCTCCTCCGGGGCGTTGACTTTCACGGTCAATACTTTCTCCGCCTCCCCCCGGTTCAGGGCCAGCACCCTGTGCCCAGCCACCTTCCGCACGGGCTCCTCGTAGCTGTAGTACATTTCATACACGCTGGCGGCTTTCTCGTCCTTGGCCGTGCTGGTGATGACGCCCTCCTCCACGGTGGCCTCCCGGATGTAGCTGCGGTAGTCCGCATTGTCGGAAATGGCCTCCGCGATGATGTCCTTCGCGCCCTGGATGGCCTCCTGGACCGTCTTCACTTTTCTTTCCTCCTCTATGTCCTCCCCGGTGACGTATTTCGCCGCCTCGCTCTCCACGGGCTCCGCCGCCTCCTGGGCCAGGATGTACTCCGCCAGGCCGTCCAGCCCTTTGGCCTTGGCCACGCTGGCTTTTGTCTTGCGCTTGGGACGGTAGGGCCGGTAGAGGTCTTCCACCACCACCAGGGTCTGGGCCGCCAGTATCTTCTCCCGAAGCTCCTCCGTGAGCTTCCCCTGCTCTTCGATGCTGCCCAGGACCTGCTCCTTCTTCTCTTCCAGGTTGCGCAGATAGAGCAGCCTCTCGTGGAGGTCACGGAGCTGCTCGTCGTTCAGGGAGCCTGTGGCCTCCTTCCTGTATCGGGAAATGAAGGGGATGGTGCAGCCCTCGTCTATGAGCTTCACCGCGGCTTCCACCTGCCACTTCTCCACCTTTAGCTCTTCTTTGATCGTCTGAAAAATGTCCATAGCTACCTTGCCTTTCTTTCTCTTGTCTGCAACAGCCTTTTTATTATACTGGAAATGAAAAGAAACTGCAAGTTTCCGATAAAAATGCTGGAAAAAGATAGGAATAGTTGCTATAATAGATTTTAGGCCATGGAATCCTATCCCGGCTTCTATGGTAGACCTTACGGAAAGGAATCTGATTCATGGACAATAATCGGAACGGAAGCAATTGGAACGGCCACAACGGACAGCGGGACAGGTGGAACAGCTCATCCTCCGACAGCAGCTATTATAACCAGCCCACCCACAGGCCCTACGGGCAGGCCTTCTCCGTCGCATCGGCGGTATGCGGCCTCCTGTCCATGACCACCAGCTGCACAATCGTGCTGTCCCTGCCTTTGGGGGCGCTGGGCATCCTTTTCGCCTTCCTGGCCCACCGCGCCAAGAAGAAGATGAACTCCACCTGCGGCACGGGCCTCATCCTCTCCTGCGTGGGCCTGACCACCGCGGTGTCCATGATCGTCTATTCCTTTGTCATGCTGCCCTCGCTGATGCAGAACGATACGTTCCGCAATCAGGTCAACGCGGTGTCGCAGCAGCTCTACGGCATGGACTTCGATGAATTCATGGAGGGCGCTTACGGCTATTCTTTTGATGATTAATTTATATTTTAGGAGGTTTTTGTCATGATGTTATCACCGGTCAGCGATATGGGATATTCTTATTACGGCAATGTCGGGGCGGGTTATCGCCCGGGGCAGGGTTTCGAGTCTGCGGATGGCGGAACCGCCATCGGAAGGGAGGGCCAGGGCAGGACAGCGATTGACGGCCGGAGTCTCCCCGGGGATAAGGCGGAGGAGAAGAAGGGCAGATACGGTTTCGAAGACCCTGCGGAGGAATGCCAGACCTGCAAGGAGCGCAAGTACAAGGACGGCTCCGACGAGATGGTCTCCTTCAAGACCGCGCAGCATATCTCCCCGGAGAGCGCTGCTTCGGCTGTGCGGGCCCACGAGCAGGAGCATGTGTCCAACGCGTACAAGAAAGCCGCCATGAAGGACGGCAAGGTGATTTCCGCCTCGGTGTCCATCCATACGGGAGTCTGTCCGGAGTGCGGCCGCACTTATGTATCCGGCGGCACTACCCACACCCAGATCAAATATTATAACGAAGACAATCCCTACCAGCAGAATCTGAAGAGCGCGGACAGGGTGAAATATGCGGGCATGAACCTGGACTACGCAGCGTAGCCGTCCCGCCCACTGATTTCCCATATGGAGGAAAAGGCTCAGCACATGAAACAGTACAAGAAAAACTATGAACTGAAGAACGCGGCAAGGGACAGGCTGGAGGGCAAGTACAAGGGTGCCATATCGATCATGTTCCTGAGCTTCGTGATATCCTGGTTCGCGCGGCTGGTCGTCAATTCCGTGGCCAACAGCACCATGCGTTCCGTCTATGCCATGAGCGGTTCCGTCAGCGCGGCCCGGGCGGTGACCATCGTCTTCGATGTGGTGCTCCTGGCCGCCAACATCCTCTTGGGCGTCATGAACGCGGGGATAGCCCTCTATTTCCTGAACATCGCCTGCGGGCAGCAGCCCTTCACCAGGGATCTGTTCTACGGGTTCAAAAACGATTCGAAGAAAGCCCTTGTGGTCTCCGCCGCCGTCACGCTGTGCAACACGGTGTGCCTGGGGCCGGGGCAGTACCTGTCCCAGAATCTCCTGAACACCAGGGATGCCAAGTGGATGCTGCCGGCGCTGCTGGCCACGGCAGTGGGGCTGTGCGTCTATGTCCCCATTTCCTTAGGGCTGGCCATGTCTTTCTTCCTGATGCTGGATTTCCCCGAGAAGTCCGGGAAGGAGACCCTGAAGCTGTGCTGGCGCCTCATGAAGGGGAACCGGAAGCGCCTGTTCCTGCTGGAGCTGAGCTTCCTGCCCTTGATGCTTCTGTGCCTCCTAAGCTTCGGCATCGGTTTCCTGTGGCTTGAGCCTTTCATGCAGATGACCTACACTTATTTCTTTCTCGATTTGATGAATCCCGCGTAAAAAGTCGGATGCTCTGCTGTGGCGGCAAAGCATCCGACTTTCTTTATGGCCCTATTCCATGGTTTATTCCATCATTGCGTCTTCCGTTTCACTGCTGCTTCTGGGAGACGCTGATCCACTTCAGATACCCGTTGATGAACAGATCCAGCCCGCCGTCCAGCACCGCGTCCGTGTTGCCTGTCTCCACATCCGTCCGCAGGTCCTTCACCATCTTGTACGGCTGCAGCACGTAGGATCGGATCTGGTTCCCCCAGCCGATGTCCTTCACCTCGCCGCGGATATCGGAGAGCTTCTCCACATTGGCCTCCTGCTTCAAGAGGAACAGCTTGGCCTTCAGCATCTGCATGGCCTTGTCCTTGTTCTGGAACTGGCTGCGCTCGTTCTGGCACTGCACCACTGTCCCCGTGGGGATGTGGGTGATGCGGATGGCGGAGGAGGTCTTGTTGATATGCTGCCCGCCTGCGCCGCTGCTTCGGTAGGTGTCGATGCGCAGATCCTTCTCGTCAATCTCCACGTCCAGATCTTCCTCGATGTCCGGCATCACGTCCAGGGACACGAAAGAGGTCTGGCGCTTGCCCTGGGCATTGAACGGCGAGATGCGCACCAGCCTGTGGACGCCCTTCTCGGATTTCAGATACCCGTAGGCATTGGTGCCGTTGACCTGGAAAGTCACCGACTTGATGCCCGCCTCGTCCCCGTCCAGGAAATCCAGCACTTCCAACGCGAAGCCCTTGCGCTCCGCCCATCTGGTGTACATGCGGTAGAGCATGCTGCACCAGTCGCAGCTCTCTGTGCCGCCTGCGCCCGCGTTGAGCTTCAGGATGGCATTGTTGGCATCGTACTCGCCGGAGAGCAGGGTGCCGATGCGCAGCTCCTCGAACTGCGCGATGAACTCGTCCAGTTCGCTGCGGATGTCGGGAATCAGGGAGGCGTCGTTCTCCTCGTATCCCATCTCGATGAGGGTCAGGATATCCTCATACTGGCCGGAGAGCTTGTTGCAGCCCTCCACGGTACCCTTTAAGTCCTTCAGGTCCTTCATTTTCTTGTTGGAGCTGTCGGGGTCGTCCCAGAAGCCCGGGGCTTCCATCTCCCGTTCCAGTTCTTCGATCCGCTTTACCTTGTTAGCGAGGTCAAAGTGAATCCCTCACTTCCGCTAATGGAGTTTCGTAGGACTGTAGTTCCGTCTTCATCTGATCTAATTCTACCACTTAACGTCACCTTCTTTCTGTAAAATCATATTGTCAAACCTTTTGCCGCAGTTTATCCGGCATTTTCTTTTTTTGCTTCAACGGGAAATTCGATTCCCAGTATTTCCATCAAATTCCGGTATGCTTCCATCTCCGTGCTGCCTCTCTGGGCTTCTTTAATTAAGAATCTCTGCATCTCTTCCTTCGTCATCGATTCCATTCTGCCTCCTTCTCCGCATTCATTGTACCGTCTTTCGTATACTATAGAACGCTCTTCTGTGCAGCATCCCGTCCGGCTTATTCCGCTTTTTCTTCCCTCGGCTTCGCGTCCACGATTCTTCTGATCAATTCCGGAATCTCATGCTCCGTATGGCCTTTTTCATCGCACCACTCAATGACTTCTTTGATTTCTTTCATCTACATATCATTTCCTTCCGCAGCACTGCTTGTACTTCTTGCCGCTGCCGCAGGGGCAGGGATCGTTGGGATAGACCTTGACATTGGCGCGCTTGGCAGGGGCCTTGGCCAGGGAATCGTCCTTGTTGGTGCCGGTGACCTTGGCCACCTGCTCCCGCTCCACCTTCTGCTCCACCTTGATGTGCAGCAGCATCCGGACGGTCTCCTCCTTGATGTTCTGGGTCATCTCATCGAACATGTCGTAGCCGCTCATCTTGTACTCCACCAGAGGATCCCTCTGGCCGTAGGCCTGGAGGCCGATGCCCTGGCGCAGCTGCTCCATGTCGTCGATATGGTCCATCCATTTCCTGTCTATGACCTTCAGCAGGATGACCCGCTCCAGCTCTCTGATGGCCTCCGCGTTGGGGAACTCCGCCTCCTTGCTCTCATAGAGCTTCACGGCCTCCTCCTTGAGCTGCTGCTTTAAGCTGTTCTTCTTAGGCTTGGCCACCCGCTCCGCCGTGACGGGCTCCAGGGGGATGGTGGGTATCAGCAGGGTGTTGAGCTCGCCGAAGTTCCACTCCTCCACAGGCGCGTCGTCATTGATGCTGGTGTCCACGCAGTTCTCCACGATATCTGTAATCATCTTGTAGATGAAGTCCCGCATGCTCTCGCCGTTCAGCACCCGCAGACGCTCGTCATAGATGATCTCCCGCTGCTCGCTCATGACCCTGTCGTACTCCAGCAGATTCTTTCGGATGCCGAAGTTGTTGTTCTCTATCTTCTTCTGGGCAGACTCGATGGCATTGGTCAGGGCGCTGTGCTCGATTTCCTGCCCCTCGGGCACGCCCAGCCTGTTGAACATGCTGATCAGCCGCTCGGAGCCGAACAGCCGCATCAGATCGTCCTCCAGGGAAATGTAGAACTTGGACTCGCCGGGGTCTCCCTGACGGCCGGAACGTCCCCGGAGCTGATTGTCGATACGCCGGGACTCATGTCGCTCCGTACCCACGATTTTCAGGCCGCCCGCTGCCCTGGACTCCTCGTCCAGCTTGATGTCCGTACCGCGGCCCGCCATGTTGGTGGCGATGGTCACCGCACCGTGGACGCCGGCATCCGCCACGATCTCCGCCTCCATCTCGTGGAACTTGGCGTTCAGCACCTTGTGCTGGATGCCCCGCCTGGTCAGCATCTTGCTCAGCTCCTCGCTGGCCTCGATGGTGATGGTGCCCACCAGCACGGGCTGGCCCTTGGCATGGGCCTCCTCCACCGCGTCCACGATGGCCTTCAGCTTCTCTGCCTTGGTCTTGTACACCGCATCCTGCAAGTCCTTACGGATGACCGGCAGATTGGTGGGCACTTCCACCACGTCCATGCCGTATATCTCCCGGAACTCCTTCTCCTCCGTGAGGGCCGTACCGGTAGCGCCGCATTTCTTCTCGAACAGGTTAAAGAAATTCTGGAAGGTGATGGTGGCCAGGGTCTTGCTCTCCCGCTTCACCTTCACATGCTCCTTTGCCTCTATGGCCTGGTGCAGGCCGTCGGAATACCGCCGCCCGGGCATGATGCGCCCGGTGAACTGGTCCACGATCAGCACCTGGTCGTCCTTGACTACATAGTCCTGGTCGCGGAACATCAGGTTGTGGGCCCGCAGGGCCAGTATGATATTGTGCTGGATCTCCAGGTTCTCGGGATCCGCGTAGTTCTGGATATGGAAGAAATCCTCCACCTTCTTCACGCCGGCCGCGGTGAGGTTCACCACCTTGTCCTTCTCGTTGACGATGAAGTCCCCGCTCTCCTCCTGGACCACGCCCATGATGGCGTCCATCTTGGTCAGCTCCTGCACGTCCGCGCCCCTCTGCATCCGGCGGGCCAGCAGGTCGCACATCTCATAGAGGGCGGTGGATTTGCCGCTCTGGCCGGAGATAATCAGAGGCGTCCTGGCCTCGTCGATCAGCACCGAGTCCACCTCGTCTATGATGCAGAAGTGCAGGCCCCGCAGGACAAGCTGCTCCTTGTAGATGACCATATTGTCGCGCAGGTAATCGAAGCCCAGCTCGTTGTTGGTCACATAGGTGATGTCGCACTGGTAGGCCTTCTGGCGCTCCTCGCTGGTCATGCTGTTGAGGATCATTCCCACGGACAGGCCCAGGAACTCATGCACCTGTCCCATCCACTCCGCGTCACGCTTCACCAGATAGTCGTTCACCGTCACCACATGGACGCCCTTGCCCTCCAGTGCATTGAGGTAGGCCGGGAGCAGGAATGTCTGGGTCTTTCCTTCACCGGTGCGCAGCTCTGCGATGCGGCCCTGGTGCATGATGATGCCGCCGATCAGCTGTACTCTGTAATGCTCTGTCTTCAGCACCCTGGCCGTGGCCTCCCTGACGGCGGCGTAGGCCTCGGGAAGCAGGTCGTCCAAAGTCGCTCCCTCCGCCAGCCTCTTCTTGAATTCCGCAGTCTTGTTCCGCAGCTCCTCATCGGAGAGGGCCTGCATCTGGGGACGCAGCCCTTCGATTTTCTCCACCAGGGGCATAATCCTCTTGATCTCCCTCTCGCTGTGAGTGCCAAATACCTTATCGATTATCTTCACGGTTATTCATACCTTTCTATGGCCTTGTATAAAAGCCCTGCCCTTTATTGTACCAGATTTGTCCGGCGGATTCAACACTTAGCTGTGGGAAGATATGAATATTTCATCAATATTTTATGAACAGTCCCCGAACATCAGGATATATTTCTCGGGAAGCACGCCCATGGGCAGGTAGCAGCGCAGGGAATTTCCCTCTCTGTCCAAGCAGGATACCTCCACGCCGCCCTCCCGGAACAGGCTGTCGCTGCGGCAGGGATCGGAATAGTCCATAAGCGCCCACAGCTCCTCTATCAGTGCCCGGTCGGTAATCTCCAGCGCGGGCAGCAGCCCAAACTCCCTGTCCGGAGTGGCCTGGATGGTCTCTCCGAAGAGTTCGGCCTTCTCCTGCTCCTCCTGGTCCTCCTGGTCCCCGGCCAGCCCGTAATACTTCCTGGCAAGGTCTGTCATCTCCTCCGCCGTCATCTCCTCATAGTTTCCGGGCAGGCTTAAAGATATGGCAGTGATTTCCCCGGGATCCGGCGCCGCCGCCCATTCTCCGAGGCCTGCGTCCTCCAGGGCCTCCAGGGTATGCTCCATGGTGTCGTAGATGCTTATCCTGACCATAGTGCTGATTTCCGCTCTGCCCCAAGCATTGAATTCCAGGCTGGCCAACCGCCTTCCCTTATCCTGGAACGCGCCCTCCGGATTCTCCAACACATCCCGGTTGTAGGCCTGAATAATCGTCCAAAAGGCCTCCGGCCCGAAATCCCTCAGGGAAAACACCTCCCCGTATCCCTGGCGCTGGAGCTCGAACTTCTCACAGCGTTCCAGCATCTCCTGGCTGATGCAGAAAGCGTATTCCACATATTCCTCGTGGGAGAGCAGGGTCCAGAGCAAGTCCTTGTCCCGGCTGTCTATGCAGTATCTCCTATAATAACTCCTGCCGCTTTTCAGGGTGACCCTGGTGGGCAAATTGATCCACACTCCCTGTGGCTCCTCTTCTATGGCCCGCTCCAGGTAGGCGTAGATGGCGTCCGTATCCTGGAAGCGCATCCTGAAAAGCGGGGAGTCCTGGAAATCGACCAAGGTATAGCGATTGCTGAACTCCCCTGTCCAGACCCCTATCTCCGCGATTTCCTCCTTCTCCGGCAGATAGTCGTCATAGCCCATCCAGTCCCAGTTGAAAGCGAAGCTGATGAGCAGCGTCACGGCCAGCACAGCCGCCATCTGGCGCTTATGGGTGAAGAATGCCTTGAAATCCATGCTGAATATGATGTTAAGCACCCCAAGGCAGAGCAGGGCGGAAAGGGTCAGGCCGAAGATTCCCCAGGCCAGCATCTGGCCGCCCACGAACAGCTGGAACAGCATCCATCCGCACATGCCCGCCACGCTTCCCGCCAGGATCCTCATCAGGGTCTTGGCCGCCCGGTTCTTCACCCCCTGCTCCGCCAGCTCGGATGCCCTCCTGCGGTACAGCAGCCATGCTAAGCACCCCAGAGCCGCCGCCAGGACAAAATCCACTGCCAGCTTCCCCAGGAAGCTCCCCAGACCGCCCTCCGTCCCCATCCTCCAGTAGAGCAGAGCCGGGGCCGCGAAGAGGGGAGAGACATGGGACAGAGCGCTCCAGTTCCACATGTCGTAGAACCTGTCCATATAGGACAGGAAAAAGGCGTACAGGATTCCCACGGCGCTTATGCCCCCCAGGCCCAGAATCGCCATGCTGACCAGGGTATTGAGGATATTGCCGCTCAGCATCACTGCCGTCAGCACCAGGCCGTAGACCAGCAGGAACACGGTGGCCAATGTGGCCAGGGTCAGGGCCGCGGCCCCGAAGAGCCGGCCCATATGCTCCCCGCCTGCGCCCAGCTTTCCCAGAAAGCCTGCCGCCAGGGCCAGGGTGGGCAGGTAGAACGCGATGAAGGGCAGGAACCAGAGCAGGAAGCCATTCAGGAAGCAGGCCCCGAACAGGGCGTCCCGCTTCACGGGCAGGCTGTGGTAGGCATCCACCATATTCTTATGGAAGACGAAGCGGAAGCCGAAGAGTCCCGTTATGACGGCCCCGGCAATGGCCACTATCCCTCCTGTCATGGAGACGTATTCCCTGAAAAAGGACACCGTCTCCCCAATCAGGTATTCCCTGCTGTCCATCCCGCGGAAGCGGATTCCCTCTGCCGCCATCTCCTCGACGCCCGCCTGGTTGCTGCGCCAGATCAGCCATGCCACGGTCAGCATCAGGAAGCTCCCCAAGGCGGACAGGGCCAGCATCCAGATTTTATGTCTCAGGTCTTCCTTCATGACCTTAAAAAAGAAGTTCTTTGACGTCATATCCCTTCACCTCCGTTTCGCTGATGAATATCTCCTCCAGGGACAGGGGCAGCAGCTCGTAGAATACGGGCGCCAGGCCCTCCAGGAACGCGTCCACCTCCTGCCTGCTGCCTCTGGCCGTAAAGGTGTAGAGGGCGCCTCTGTTGTCCATGGTCAGGATTTCCATGCCCTCTTTGATCCGGCGCAGCATCTCCTCCTCTTTGATGACGCACTGCACCTTATGGAGGTTCAGCTTCATCTCGTCCAAGTCCCGCTCGAAGAGGATGCCGCCCCTGTGCAGGAGCCCTACGGACTCACAGATGTCCTCCAGCTCCCGCAGGTTGTGGGAGGCGATCACCGGGGTCAGGCCCCTCTCCTCTATCTCCCTGACGAACAGGGCCTTCACCGCCTGGCGCATGACAGGGTCCAGGCCGTCGAATGTCTCGTCGCAGAACAGATATTTCGTGTTCGCGCTGATCCCGCAGAGGATGGAGAGCTGCTTCTTCATCCCCTTGGAAAAGGTGTTCACCTTGCGGCCCTGATCCAGGCCGAATTTTCCCATGAGTTCCTGCCATTTGGCGCTGTCGAAGCCCGGGTAGTAGGTCCGGTACAGGCGCAGCATGTCCATGGGCGTGCCGTTTCGGAAGAAATACTGGTCGTCGGAGATATAGAAGATATTTGCCTTTCCGGCAGGATTGTCATAAATCTCCTCCCCGTCCACGATGACGTTTCCTGCGTCGGCTCTCAGGACGCCGCTGGCCAGCCGCATCAGGGTGGACTTCCCCGCGCCGTTGGTGCCGATCAGGCCGAACACATGCCCCTCATCTATGGCGGCGCTGACATCGTCTATGGCTTTCACATCGCCGAAGCGCTTGACTACTTTTTTGAATTCTATCATTGTCCGTCCTCCCCATAAATCTGGCGGATTCCCGCGATCAGCCGTTCTGCCGGGATTCCCGCCTCCCTGGCCTGTGCGGTGGCCGCCCGCCATTCCTGCCATATCCTGTTCTGCCTGTTCTCCTGCCATTCTTCCCTGGCCGTCACGAAGCTCCCCCTGCCGGAGACGGTGTAGAGATAGCCGTCCTGCTCCAGCTGGGCATAGGCCCGCTGGACCGTGTTGGGGTTCACGGACAGCTCCACGGCCAGGCTGCGCACGCTGGGCATCCTGGTCAGCGGCTCCAGCCCGCCGTTCACAATCAGGCGCTCCAGCTTCTCCGCCATCTGCTCATAGAGAGGGCGCTTGTCCCGATAGTCTAACAAAATCATCCGCTCTTCCTTTCCGGTATCATGTGCCATATGGCGCATCATCTATGTGTATTAATATTCTCAATACACTTATATCACATAAAAGGGACGCTGTCAAGACCGCCAGCGCCCCCTTCCTTTCCTATCGCCCCTATTCCACCGTCACGCTCTTCGCCAGGTTCCTGGGCTTATCCACGTCAAGTCCCCTGGCCACAGAGATATAGTACCCCAGAAGCTGCAGCGGGACCACCGCCAGGCTCCCCACGAAATGCTCATCGATCTTTGGGATATATACCGTGAAGTTCACCTGGTCCTCCGTGGCATACTTTCCGTAGGTGGTCAGCCCCATGAGGTAGGCTCCCCTGGACCTGCACTCCACCATGTTGGAGACGGTCTTCTCGTACAGGTCGCTCTGGGTCAGGAGGCCGATCACCAGCGTCCCCTCCTCGATCAGGCTGATTGTGCCGTGCTTCAGCTCCCCGGCGGCGTAGGCCTCGCTGTGGATATAGGATATCTCCTTCAGCTTCAGGCTCCCCTCCAGGCAGACTGCATAGTCGATTCCCCGGCCGATGAAGAACACGTCCCGGGCATTGGCGTATTTCGCGGCGAACCACTGGATGCGCTCCTTCTCCTCCAAAAGCCGCTCTATCTTCTGTGGGATGAGCAGCAGCTCGTCGAGATAATGGGCGTAAGCTTCCTCGTCGATCATGCCCTTCACAAAGCCGAGCTGCACCGCCAGGCAGTATCCGGCGATGAGCTGGGTGCTGTATGCCTTTGTGGTCGCCACGGCGATCTCCGGGCCAGCCAGGGTATAGATCACATGATCCGCCTCCCTGGCGATGGAGCTGCCCACCACGTTGACGATCGCCAGCGTGGGCACATCGTTCTCCTTTGCCAGCCGCAATGCCGCCAGGGTATCCGCGGTCTCTCCGGACTGGGAGATCACAAGGACCAGGGTATCGGCCCGGAAGCGGGGCTTCCTGTACCGAAACTCCGATGCCAGCTCCACCCGCACGGAGATATCCGTCAGATCCTCTATCACATACTGGCAGGCCATCCCCACATGCCAGGCGGAGCCGCAGGCCACCACGATGATGTCCCGCACCTTTGCCATCCCCTCCTGGTCCAATCCGGCTCCGCTCAGGTCAATCCGCCCGTCTTTGATCAGGGAGCCCAGGGTGTCGGCCACCGCTTTGGGCTGCTCATGGATTTCCTTCATCATAAAGTGCTCGAAGCCGCCCCTCTCCGCCGCCTCCGCGGAGAATGTCACCTCCACCGGCTCCCTCTGGATCTTGTCGCCGTTCAAGTCGTAGAACACGGCCTCTCCCGGCGTCAGCCTTGCAAACTCCAGATTGCCGATATAGTAGACGGATCTGGTGTACTTCAGGATCGCCGGCACATCGGAGGCCACATAGGTCTCCCCCTGCGCAAGCCCGATGATCATGGGGCTGTCCTTCCTGGCCACCCAGATTTCCCCCGGGTAGTCCCGGAACATCAGCTCCAGGGCGTAGGAGCCGCGGACGCGCACCATGGTCTTGGCGATGGCGTCCACGGGGCCGATTTTGTACTTTTTATAATAGTAATCCACCAGCTTGATCACGACCTCCGTATCCGTGTCGCTGTAGAACTGGTATCCGTGCCGCAGGAGCTTTTCCCGAAGCTCCTGGTAGTTCTCGATGATGCCGTTGTGGACGCCCACCACCTCGGACTCCACCTGGCCGGAGGCGGATCCGGTGCAGTTCCCGCTCACATGGGGATGGGCATTGGTCTGGGTGGGCTCCCCGTGGGTGGCCCATCTGGTATGGCCGATGCCGCAGGTGCCCGTGAGCGCATTTCCGCCGTCGGTCTTTTCATAGAGGTTGCGGAGCCTCCCCGTGGCCTTGACCACCTGGGCCAGCTCCTCCCCGTCCCGCACGGCGATGCCCGCCGAGTCATAGCCTCTGTACTCCAGCTTGGACAGGCCGTCCAAAAGGATAGGCGCTGCCTGATGGCTGCCGGTAAATCCTACTATTCCACACATAAAAGCGAATCCTCCCCGTCAATATTTCGTTATATTTTGTACCGATGATTCCTTACGGCATGCAGTCCTGTCCGTTCAGGACAGCCTCCACAAGCCTGTCTTTTTGATATGTCATCTTCAGGGAGAAGAATCCGGCCTCTTCCTCCAGCAGACGGAAGAATATCTTATCCCCCTCCCAGATGGGCAGCTCGCAGACTTCCCTCTTCTTCACCCACTCCAGCGTCCCTTCGTTGCATTCCGCCAGGACACCCTCATAGCCCTCCGCCGTGTAGAGGAACATGTACTCCGTCTCGTAGGTGTCCGTGGCAAAGGTGATGATGCCCCGCAGCCTCCAGGAGGTCAGGGTAAGCCCCGTCTCCTCATACACCTCCCGCAGCAGGCACTCCTCCGGCGACTCCCCCGCCTCGAAGTGCCCGCCCACGCCGATCCACTTGTCCTTGTTGATGTCGTTCTCCTTCTTCACCCGATGGAGCATCAGGTAGCTGTCTTCCGTCTCTATATAGCACAGCGTCGTCAGATTGCTTCGCATGGTCGTTTGTGTCCTTTCCGTTGTCTATTCTTGTCAGACGACTGCCTCAATCAGCGTCTTTTCACCCAGTCTGATTTCCTTTACGCCTATTTTCTTCTTTTTGTTAAAGTTAAAGCTGAGCATATAGCCTCTCGTCAGATGATAATGATCCAGATAGCCAAGCAGCTGCTCCTCTCCCCTTTCATTGTATGCATTGCCGTGCCATACCTTCATTTCAATGACATATTGGAAGCCACAGTAATCAATAATCAAATCCGTCCGCTCCAGATTCCTGGTACGAGCCTCCACATAGTAATTTCCGATTCCGTTGATAATCGGCTTAAGATACAGCATAAAATAACGTCGGCCGTCCTCCTCCACGAAGTTCTCGCCTCTGTCTCCGTACACGTCATCAAAATGCACGACAAACTTTTCAAGCAGCAATTCCATATTGAGCCTGCCTGCCTGAATGAACTGATTTTTGTTTCGGAGCGCCAGCCTGTGCATATCGCCGCTCTGGACCTCAGGCAATGTCATGAAATAATTATATAACCGCGTCTCAAAAATCCTGTTCGCAATCTGTACGGCTCCGTTTTCCACAGTGGCAAACCCAAACATCAGCAATATATCAGTCTCCGAATCGTCGGCATTATATGAAATCGTCTCGCCCTGAAACAAAAGCAGATAAACCATTTTCCGAAGTTCAGGATACTCATTCAATTTCCCGATCAACGACTCAAACAACGTGTTCTTTTCAATCAGCAGCCTTCGCACAGCCTCCAGCACTCCCGGCTTTGTCCAGACCGATGCCTTATCCCCGAATCCCTCCGTTCCCGCAATCCGCTGATCCATCAGCTCGCAGAGACGGGAAACCAGAAAAGGATATCCCGACGTATAGTCAAAAAGCAATCCCGCCATCTGCTCCACATCCATTTCCAGATGGCAGTCAGCATCGTACTGCTCCAGCATCCCCGCGATATCCGCCCTGGAAAAACGCATCTCCACATCGAAATCGGCGGCAATATTCCACGGACTGTTCTGTCCATGATTCTCATGAGGGTTCATTTTCCGCTGTATATTGCGCACATCATAGACGCCGGCGAGAATCACTGACTGAAAGGTAGGCGTTTTCCTCCTCCTTAGGTAATAGGCCCGCAGCTGCGCGAGAAAGCCCAGAAACACCTGATTGTTTGAAGCCGTGTCCACCTCATCAATAATCAGCACGATTTTCTTCGCCGACTCTCTGCACAGCTGGCCCAAGGCTTTAAACAACACGGAAAGCGTCGCTTCACGAACCATTCCACTGGAATATAGCTCCAGCTTCGCCCTCACATCATCCGGAATATCCTCCGCACAGTCCAGCACCTCCCTTGCAAACGCCGCGGCAAAGCTCTGCTCGGTTTCAAAATCAGCGTGGCTGATTGTCTGGAAATCCATACTGATGACACTGTAATCATCCTTCAGATAATCGGCAAGCGCCGCCAGCATGGTCGTCTTGCCGTACTGCCTGGCTCTGTTGATGGTGAAGTATTTTCCCTCGTCAACCATTTTCCTGATGTCCCTCAGACGGCTGGACAAGTCAACCATATAGTGCAGCTGTGGGTCGCAGGAGCCATTTGTATGAAATGATTTTGCCATCATGAATGCTTCCTTTCCAAATCAGATAACCCCATTCTACCGCACCGTTCCCAAAAGTTCAAGCTACAGCTTGCATTTCTCCGCCCTTTCCTCTAAACTGAAGGAAGGACATTCTAAAAACGGGACAAGGAGGAACCACACATGGAACTGAAATCGAGAAAGGACATTCCCACGGAGCTTACCTGGGATCTGTCCTCCATCTATGCAACGGAAGAAGAGATGTACCGGGACGTAGAGAAGCTGAAGAGCCTGGGAGGGCGCATGGCGGCGGACTACAAGGGAAAGCTGGACACGCCCCGAACCATAGACGCCTGCCTGGACAACCTGCGGGAGCTGGAGCGGCTGATGACCCTCACTGGCAATTACTGCGACCTGGCGGTGTCCGTGGACTATTACGACACCTACAACCAGGAGCGCAACGAAAAGCTAGGCCGCCTCTTCGCGGAGATCTCCAGCGCCCTGAGCTTCATCGACAGCGAGCTGGTGGAGCAGGACGAGGCTATCCTGCGGGAGGCCATCGAGGCAGCCACGGACAATAAGCACTACCTGGAGGACGTGCTGCGGAACAAGCCCCACCAGCTCCATCCGGAGGTGGAGCGCGCCCTGGCGGCCCTGTCCCAGAGCCTCTACGCCCCCTACCAGATCTACAATATGGCCAAGCTGGCGGACATGAAGTTCGATGCCTTCCAGGCAGGGGGAAAGGAATATCCCCTGGGCTACTCCCTCTTCGAGGACGATTACGAGTACGAGCGGGATACGGAGGTCCGCCGCGCCGCCTTCGCCGCCTTTTCCCGAAAGATACGGGAGTACGAGAACGTGACCGCGGCCGCCTACAACACCCAGGTGCAGACGGAGAAGACCATGGCCACCCTCCGGGGCTTCGATTCCGTGTTCGACAGCCTCCTGTTCGGCCAGAAGGTGACCAAGGAGCTGTACCACCGCCAGATCGACCTGATCACGGAAAAGCTCGCCCCCCATATGCGCAGATACGCAAGGCTGCTGCAGAGGATCCACGGCCTGGACAAGATGACCTTCGCGGATCTGAAGATCGCCATAGACCCGGAGTACGACCCCAAGGTCACCATCGAAGAGTCCAGGGATTACATCGAAAAGGGCCTGTCCATTCTGGGGGAGGAGTATGTGGAGATGGTGCGCGCCGCCTATAGGGAGCGCTGGGTGGACTTCGCCCAGAACGCGGGCAAGTCCACCGGCGGCTTCTGCGCCAGCCCCTATGGGAAGAATTCCTTCATACTGCTGAGCTGGAACAACCGCATGGCGGACGTGTTCACTCTGGCCCATGAGCTGGGGCACGCGGGGCATTTCAAGGCCTGCAACAGCGCCCAGTCCATCTTCGACACCAATGTGTCCACCTATTTCGTGGAGGCGCCTTCCACCATGAACGAGCTGCTGATGGCCCATTACCTGCTGAAGACCAATCCTGACAGGAGGTTCCGCCGCTGGGTGCTGTCCTGCATGATCGGGAATACTTATTATCACAATTTCGTCACCCATTTGATGGAGGCAGCCTATCAGAGAGAGGTGTACAGAATCGTGGACGCAGGCGGCAGCGTGAACGCGGAGGTGCTGAACCGCCTGATGAAGGAGACCCTGGAGAAGTTCTGGGGCAGCGACGTGGAGATCTCCGACGACGCGGCCCGCACCTGGATGCGCCAGCCTCATTATTACATGGGCCTGTACTCCTACACCTACAGCGCGGGGCTTACCATCGCCACCCAGGCGTGCAAACGAATCGAGTCGGAAGGGGCGTCTGCCGTAGAGGACTGGAAGAAGGTCCTGGCCGCGGGCAGCACCTTGGATCCCGTGGGCCTTGCGAAGCTGGCAGGAATCGACATCACCACGGACGGGCCGCTGCTGGATACTATTGCCTATATCGGCGGAATCATCGAAGAGATTGAACGGCTCACCGATGAACTGGATGACTGATGATCCGGGAGCCGCACTCCGAAAGGCCGGTTCAAAAAGCTTTACACTTCCAGCAAAAGGCGTTATAATGAAAGCATATAGCAACTTGTTAAAAAGGTTTCCAGAAAGCAGGTGAATCGTATGGGAATGACGAATAAGCAATTTCAGGGTTTTGTCAGACTCACTTTGGCACAGATTGAGAGAGCGTTAAAAGAATCGCCGGACAACAAGGAATTACAGGAGCTAAAAGATATCTTCCAGAACATGCTGGAAGATGGCAATTGATTCATGGTGCCTACAGGAAAGCATGGTGATGTGTATGACAGAGGGCGAAATGTTAAAGATATCCGTGGAATAGTACTCGAGGCTACAGAGCTATATGCTATTGGTGGACAGGGATTCTGAGGCATATCAGGCGATGAAGATACGATATATCGAATTGAAAGTCATCCTGACCTGTTCGGGAATCAATCTTACAGATTTAGACAGGATCAAGGAGTAGACCCTGCCATCCACGGCAGGAGACAGGTATCCCCCAGGGCGGACATCATGCATAAATCTGCCCTGGGGGATTTATCATCTACATCTCCGCCATCCGTCAGAAACTGTCTGAAAATAACGGATACAATCCGTTTCGGGAAAAGCCCTGGCTCCTCACCCCGCCAGGATGCGCCTGGCCACGTACACCCCGCTGGCGGAGGCATGGGACAGGGAGTGGGTCACGCCGCTGCCGTCGCCGATGATGTACAGCCCCTTGTGCCTGCTCTCCAGGTTCCCGTCCAGCTCCACCTCCATGTTGTAGAACTTCACCTCCACGCCGTAGAGCAGCGTGTCGTCATTGGCCGTGCCCGGTGCGATCTTGTCTAAGGCGTAGATCATCTCCATGATGCCGTCCAAAATGCGCTTGGGCAGCACCAGGCTCAGATCCCCCGGAGTGGCGGCCAAGGTGGGCGTCACCATCCCCTCGGCAATCCGGGTGGCATTGCTGCGCCGTCCCCTGACCAGGTCGCCGAAGCGCTGGACGATGACCCCGCCCCCCAGCATGTTGGAGAGCCTTGCGATGCTCTCGCCGTAGCCGTTGCTGTCCTTGAAGGGCTGGGAGAAATGCTTCGCCACCAGCAGGGCGAAGTTGGTGTTCTCCGTGCGCTTCTCCGGGCTCTCGAAGCTGTGCCCGTTCACCGTGACGATGCCATTGGTATTCTCATTGACTACGATTCCGTAGGGATTCATGCAGAAGGTCCGCACATTGTCCTCGAACTTCTCTGTCCTGTATACGATCTTGCTCTCATAGAGCTCGTCCGTCAGATGGGAGAAGATCACCGCGGGCAGCTCCACCCGCACGCCGATGTCCACCCGGTTGGATTTCGTAGGAATCTCCATTTCCCGGCAGATCTTCTCCATCCATTTGCTGCCGCTGCGGCCCACGGAGACGATGCACTTTTCGCAGCTGTAAGCCTTTTCCCCGCACTTCACTTCGTAGCCGCCATCTGTCAACGATATAGCGTCGACCGGTGTGTCGAAATGGAACTCCACTTTCTCCCGCAGCGCCGCATACAGATTCTCCAGCACCACGAAATTGATGTCCGTGCCCAGATGCCGCACGGAGGCGTCCAGGAGCTTCAGCTTGTTCTGCATGCAGATCTTCTTGAACTGGGTCCCGGCGGTGGAGTACTTCTTCGTCCCCTCCCCACCGTATTCCATGTTGATGGCATCCACGTACTCCATCAAGTCGATGGCCTGCCGCTTTCCGATATATTGATGGAGCGTGCCGCCAAAGTCGTTGGTGATATTATACTTTCCGTCGGAGAAAGCCCCGGCGCCGCCGAAGCCGCTCATAATCGAGCAGGACTTGCAGCCGATGCAGCTTTTCACCCTGTCCCCATCGATGGGGCAATGGCGCTTCTCCAGGGCGTGTCCCGCCTCGAACACGGCAATCTTCAGTTCCGGCCTTTCCCTGGCCAGCTCATAGGCCGAGAATATCCCTCCAGGCCCCGCTCCCACAATGATGATATCGTATTGCATGATAACCTCCTCGCTTTCCACCGCCCGCTTCCTTCCGGCCGGATTTCCCCACAGGCTATTCTAACACAGCCTCCGGCCGCTGCGCAAGCGAACGATAGGATTTTACGGTTTATGCACGGGTCTCCACCTCTGCATCCAACCTCAGCAAAAGCGCCGCAAGCTCCCCGGGCGTCCGGACTGTATAATCCGGCTCTTCCTCCGGCCCCTCCGGCGTCATGCAGTACCGCGGCGACCAGCTCATCAGCACGGAGGTGATTCCGAAGCGGTTCGCGCCCAGGATGTCCCTCTTCAGGTTGTTCCCCGCCATGAGGATCCTCCCCTTATCCGCGTCCTGCAGCCCCAAAGCGTCCATTGCCGCCCGGAACATCCGGGGCGAGGGCTTCTCCTCCCCCACCTCCTCGGAGACCGCCCAGACATCAAAGGCATCCCGGAGCCCATGCTGCCGATATACGTTCTCAAAAGACTCCCGGATCCCGTCAGCCACCAGCGCTATCGTGAACCCTTCTTTTTTCAATAGCAGAATCGCTTCCTTCGCGCCCTCCGTCAGCTGCGCGCGCTCCACCACCTCCGAGCCCGCCGCCCGGCACTCGCTCCCTTCGTCCACCAGCGTATCTCCGCTGTCTATGAACAGGATAAGCCGCCTCACCTTTTTCCCTTTTCTGTCCTCCATGCCTTTTCCCTCCTTGAAAGATGAACTGCATCCCCTTTCCTGCCTGATGTTCCTACCATCATACACTAGGTTTAGGCTTTCGAAAAGGGATTTCTTGCATTAAAGAAAGCAAACAGCATAACACAAACAGGACAGGAGCGGAATCACCTCCAGTGAACTTCCCTCCCCTGTCCCTCTCTGAAAACTATGGATAAAGCCCTAAGCATCATCGGACATCGACTATCTCTTCCAGTGCACCATCCCAGATACAGGAACCCTGACCTCCAGGAATCTCCCCGTTCTCCCGCCCAGCGCACCTTCCACCGGATTCCCATAACAGTCCGTCACCGCCACGGCCCCTGTGACATCCCCCACATCCAGCACCAGCCCCTCTTCCTTGGTTCCGTTCAGGACCATCCAGTCCGCCACGCCCTCCGGAATCCTCAGGATACGATTCCCGCTGTAGACCGCCGTAATCGCTCTGCCGTCCTTTTGTGTCCAGACTACCGGATACAGGTTATGGGGTTCCAGGGCACAGATGGACTGTTCCTGCAAAAGCGCCCTGTTCTCCCCCATGAAGCCCAGCCAGAACCGCAGCATCTCCCTCATTTCGGGCGTGAGGGCCTTCATCTTCACGGAAATCTGGGGCGTGGAGAAGATGCTGGAGATAATCTGAATCGCCGCCGCTTCCGGTGCCTCGTCCTCATGCCACATCAGCGGATCGCTGTGCACCGCCGTCCGGCCGCTGAGCAGACGCAGATCCACCGTGCCCACCCGGTTGCGAATCGCCGAGTCCGGACAGTCTGCCACCCGCAACATGTTCCCATAGCGGCGCATGTTGGGGCCGATATAGCCCTGGCGGAATTCTATCATGATATCGCCGCTTTTTGCGGAAAGCCGCTCATACACTGTGCTCATCAGGCAGTCTAAGGCCTCCTGGACGCTCTCGAAATCCATCCGCTCCGGATTGTAGGCCTGGGAATCCGCCTGCTCCACGATGCAGTCCACAAAGTCCAGCTTCAGCCCGTCCAGATTCCATTCCATGACGGCCCGTTCATAGGTATCCGCCAGATAGTCCCGCACCTCTTTGTACCGGGGATCCAGCACGCCCGCCTGTATCAGTGGATTGTCATCAAAAGAGAGGAGCATGTTCCTGTATTCTTCCCACTTCCCGCAACGAATCCCCATGAAGGGTACACTGTACCAAATCATATACTTCAGCCCCATGGCATGAACCTTCCTGATGTGCTCCCCAAAATCCGGGAACCTCCTCTCTGAGACCTGCCAGTCCCCACAGAAGGCATAGCCCCGGTTGTTGTCATCCGTCTGCCAGCCGTCGTCCAGAATCACGGTCCGGAATCCCAGCTCTGCCGCCAGACGGCATTCCTCCTCAATCTCCTCTGCGAACAGGTTCTGGTGGTATGCGTACCAGGTGGAGTACACTGGCTCCCTGGCCGCCTCCGGTGTCAGAACAGGCAGGATGCCGCACTCCTCTTCCCACCATTTGGCCACAGCCTGGACGGCATGATAGAAGGGCCGCCTTCCCGTGTCCATCCGCACGTCCAGCTCATAGGAGCCTCCCTCCTTTGGCGCAGCCTTTTTCAGGATGCATACGGGAAACCGCACTTGCAGAATCAGCATGCTGTTTTCCTCCCGCACACCGGCCCGGATGCCAATCCGCTCTCTGGTCTCGGACACGGCCATCGTGCACCGGTTTCCCCCGTCCTCGCCGAAAAGGCACGCCACCGGCGCGGATCTGGCGGTCATGCTCTCCCGGAAACGCCCGTAGTCCGCATCTATGGAACGGTTCATGCCACAAAGCGGACTCCAGATTCCGGCCATGTCCACATAGGGCATGCTCCATTCCAGCAGTACCTCTTCCTCCGTCCCTTTCGCCGGATTCCGGGGAGATTGCCCGCCAAGATAAAACCGGAAGACCTCCGCCTCCCCCTCCAGCAGTTCCCTCTCCCATCCGGTCAGGAAACATGCTCCTTTTCTCACTATAGGCGCTTCCATGCGTCATACCTCCTGCTCTTCCACTTTTTTCCCGTTCACGGTGATTGGCCGTCCTGTGCGGTTCTTCACGAACAGAATCCCCTCCCTCCATGATACGTCAAATTCCCCTTCCAGAAAAGGGATATTTCTGATTTTGAACCATTCAATCTCTTCGGGGAGCCTGGGAGCGATTTCTATGGCCGCCCCAGGTCCGTCAGGGCGGACACCCGCCATTTCATATACAAATGCTTCTATAGCCCCGTAGGACACCTCAGGGTATTCCCTGCGGAAGAGCCTTGGCGAAATCAGTTCCTTCAGCCAGTATGCTCCCCGCCCAGGTTCTCCGTTCCGATAGAACAGCACAGGATAATGGGACAGGCTCTCCACATTGACTCCCTTAAGCCCCGCCTCGTGGAGGCCGTCCAGATGAGTCTTAAGCCTATCCTGGTCATGCAGCACCTGATAATAGCTCAAGCTCAGGGAATGCCCGATTTCATCGCTATGCCGCAGCGTGCCATCCTCATCCTTCACCTGGTAGAAGCGCTGCTCTCCTTCATCCCACCACTGTGTCCGGAGCATCTCCTCCAGCCTACCTGCCATTTCGCCGCAATAGGCACTCCTGCCCGGCTCCTCCCGACAACTGAAAATGGCCTCGGCGGAGCGGTAGCCCCTGATTTCGATGGCCAGCATGTCTATCAGCGCCTGTGCCCGTGCGAACCGGCTGTCCTCGCAGTAGGACGGAATCCCAAGCCTGGCATCTGGATACCTGCGCTCCAGCAAGCCGTCTCCATCCCTGTCCCACCATCCGGCATACTCCTCCACCGTCATCCGGTAGAACCGCACGAAATCCGACTGGAACAGGTAGTCCCTGTCCCCGGTCATGCAGTACATCCGGTAGCAGGCATCCATGACATCAAAGTTTGCCGGAAGGTTGTACCAGAAATCTTGGTCGCTGGCATAGTCCACCGGGCAGGGCCGATAGTCCTTGTCAATCTCCCAGAAGCTGCAGAACTGTCTGCTCTCCGCTATCCCCTGGGCAAACTTAAGCAGCATGTTCTTGGTATGCCGCCCAAGCCCCAGCGCCTCCGCTCCTTTTGCATGATGCGCCACATCCCGCATGCAGAATGCCTGCCTGCCCGACAGCGCCGCCTCATACCATTCCCCCACCAGATCCCCCTCATGGCTGTAGGCCAGCGCCTGTTCCTTCGCCCAGGCAAATCCCGCGTTCCATGCCGCATCCGATGTGACAAATTCGATTTTTCCTTTCTCGACCATAAGTCCTCCCGCTTTTTATTCCGCTTATTTATTATTGTTTTACCGCTCCCAATGTCATGCCGGAGACGAAATACCGCTGAAAGAATGGATAGATCACGAGAATCGGCGTCACCACAATGATGGTAATGGCCGCACGCACAGTCAGCGGCTGAATGCCCCGCATCTTGTCCGCCAGCACCGCGGAATCCTGTATCTTATTGATGGCATTGGTCTGGTTCAGGATACGGTACAGGATAATCTGCAGGTTGTCCCATGTGCCGTTCTTGCTGTACAGGTTCACATCGAACCAGGAGTTCCAGTGCCCTACCCCTACATAAATAGAAATACAGGCCAGCATCGGAACACTTAAAGGAATGATGAACTGTGTGAAAATCCGCAGCTCGCTGGCCCCGTCCACCCGCGCCGCCTCAAAAAGCGCCTCCGGCAGATTCTGGATATAGGACGCGCACAGCAGCATATAATATGCGCTGAAGATGGAGGGCAGCCAGTACACCGACAGCGTATTCACAAGGCCCAGCCTGGTCATCAGCAGATACACTGGAATCAGCCCGCCACCGAAATACATGGTAATCAAAAACAGGATGCGCATGAACTTCCTGCCCCCGAACTGTCTACAGCTCACGATATAGCCCAACAGAGCGTTGCCCAGGACAGCCGTCGCAGTGCCCACCAATGTCCGCACCACGGATACGAAAAAGCCCCGCACAAGGCTGCTGTCCGCAAGGACAAACTTATAATTCTCCAAGGAGAACACCCTGGGCCACAGATAGATGCCCCCGCGCACCGCGTCATACCCATCGTTGAAAGAGATTGCCAGCACATTGATGAACGGATAGACCACCACCACAAGAATGGCCAGCATGAGCACCAGGTTCAGGGCATCGAACACCCGCCCTGACTTGGTCTGTTTGATATAAAATGGACGACTCATCCCTACCCCTCCTCAGAAAATCGCTGTGTCCAGCTTCTTGCGGCAGAACCAGTTGGTCGCCCATACCAGTCCCACGCCGATGATGGACTTCATCAGTCCCACCGCTGTACCAACAGAATAATAGCCTAACTGAATGCCGTACCGATAGGAATAGGTGTCAATGACATCCCAGTAGTTCTGGGTGGACGCATTGCCCAGCACCAGGTGCTGCTCAAAGCCCGCATTCAGGATTCCGCCGATTCCCAGAATCCACTGTACCACGATAGTGGGCAGAATCGCCGGCAGAATGACATAGCGGACCGCGCCCAGCCTTCCCATTCCGTCTACCGCGCCTGCCTCCATCAGCTCCGAGTCCATGCTGGACATGGCAGAGAGATAAATGATGGAGGACCATCCCATCCCTTTCCAGATATTGGCGATGGTATACATGGCCCAATAATATTTCCCTTCCGTCAAAAACGGAATCGGCTGCTGCGTAATCTCCAGCCTCATCAGAATATCATTGACAATGCCCTCGTTGGAGAGCAGCATGAAAATCATGCTGCCCGCCACGACCCAGGAGATGAAATGGGGCAGATAGGAGGTGGTCTGAATGGTTTTCTTGAACCACCCCTCTTTCAGCTCATTCAGACACAGTGCGAACAGAATCGGCGCGGTAAACCCAATAGTGATCCCCAAAGTGCTCATCGCCAGCGTATTGCGCAAAAGCTGCAGGAACATGGGGTTTATCACAAAATCCTTGAAATACTTCAGGCCCACAAAGTTACATTTGAAGATATTCATGCCGGGAATATAGTCCACGAAGGCAATCAGCAGGCCGTACATGGGCACATAGGCAAATACCACCACCCAGATGATGATCGGGATGCACAACAGCCACAGCTGACGCTGCTTCTGGAACATTTTCCAGCAATGTGCCGCTTTTTTCTTGATTCTTTCCATTATGCCTTCATCCTTTCATCGGCCTGTCTACTGCTCCAGCTTCTTCATTGCCGCCTTATAGTTCTCGCTGTATGCCTGTTCCATCTTCTCCACGCCCGCGTTCGTCAGCGCGCTCTGCAGCTGCGTCCATGCCGCATCGAAGTCCGCATCGCTGCCCGCCTGCACCACCTGGGGCCAATTCATCTCCCATGCATCCTTCACCGCCTGCTCCGCCATCTTCACATCGTCTGATTTCACGCGCAGCGTAAGGGCAGAGGAGTCGAATATGGTGTCGGACAGATTGTCGATCATCATGGATTTCCATTTATTCTCTGTATACCACATCTGGTTGGGCCAGATATTGTGTTCACCGTCGTCCCACCTGGTCTGGTTCACGAACAGCCAGGGAACGCCTGTCCAATAGTGTTCGTCATCGTATGACCATGTTTCCGTAATCAGCTGTTCCTTCGCCACCGGATCCACCGACCAGTTTCCATTCTCATCGATATCCCAGAATTTACCGGTCCTGCCGGTATCGCCAATCGCCGTTCCGTTGGGAAGGCCCCAGCCCGTAATCGCCTGTCCCAGTTCTGTGGCCTGCCAGTTGATGAACTTCAGCAGGCTCTCGGGATCCTCAGCCTTGTCAGTGATGATCGTGCAGGTGCTGCCCAGGTAATTCTTTGCGCTTAAGTACGCGGTGTCCACGCCCTCTGCCTTGAAGCCAATCTGTATGAAGCGCTTGTCCTCCGGCATATTGGGATCTATGCCCTGCCATACTTCATGACCCGCATTGTAGGATATCCACCAGCTGCCCACTGCGCCTACGATTCTCTCATTGGAGAATTTTGTCTTCCACTGCTCGAAATTGTTCGCAAAGGCATCCGGATCCAATGTCCCGTCCAGATAGAAACGGTTGAAGAATTTGGACATTTCCTTTCCCTCGTCCGTAAAGGCCCAATAGGTAAAATTGCCTTCATCGTCAATCTTGTAACCATCCTTCAGCCCCCAGAATCCGCAGTAGGAAGCCGGGCTGCCGGAGCTGTACAGAGACATGGCGTATCTGCTCTCTCCATTGGGCGTCGTAGGATATTTCTCCAGAATGGCGTTCAGGGCATTGTAATAGTCATCCGGTGTCTTAATCTCCGGAGCGCCAATCCCCTGCCATTCATCATAGCGGATATGTGCGGAAAAATCCGGGAAGTCATCGATGCTCCCCATGAGGCTGGGCACATACCAGAGCTTCTGCTCATCATCCAGGAACAGCGGATAGTGCTCGCCCATGGATTTTTTCAGGTCTCTTCCCAAAGTGTCCATATAAGGCGTCAAATCCACAGCCTTGTTCATCTGTACGAACTTCTCCATCACCGTAAAGGGCAGCGAACGGATGATGTCAGGATAGTCGCCCGATGCCAGTGCCAGGTTCACGGCCTCCGTGCCGTCACCTGTGATATGCTGGATGTTGAACTCCACATTGAACTTCTCCTTGAAATACTTGATGACATTCTCTTCTCCGGCCTTCTCCCCTTCCGTGGGCGCATAGTCCCCTGCCGCGTCCAGAATGTTGATGACCAGGGTCTCCTCCGGGACCTCCCAGCCGAACTCATTGACATTGCCCGAGCCCTCTGTACCCTCCCCTGTGTCCCCTGAGGCTTCCGAGCTCTCCTCTTCCTGTGGGGCTTTGCTCTCCTGAGCGCTGCTTTCTACCCCCCCGGAGCTTTCATTGCCGGGAGTCCCTGCATTGCCGCAACCTGCCAGCATCGACACAGCCAGTCCCACTGCAACCAACGACATCATTTTTTTCTTCATAACCTTTCTCCTCTCTTGAAAATCATTCAGGCACCTTATTGTCTGAATCCAGTTTTATTATAATTCTTTTCTGTCGCCGTCATTAATAGGAAAAAGCTATTACTATATGGAGAAATGTTAGGTCGTCTGTTCAAAATGCCACATATGTCATTTTTAAACATATAAATTTTCGCCAAAAATGCACAACCTTTCTCCATAGCTCTTGAAACACCTCTACATTTATCCTATAATAATAGACATATTCATGTGCCAGAAAGGGGATATATGCTGTGGCGATGCAGTCCTTGATAAAAATAGACAGGAATCACAATGAGCTTGAACGATTCATTCACTTCTACAATGTCAACCGGAACCAGAATCTGGTTCTGATTCAGACGGGCTGCCAGAATAACTGTCACTCCATGCAAGTCCGGCCCAGAGTACGTGACCATTACCTGCTCCATTTCGTCATCTCTGGCTCTGGCTGTCTCCATCTTCAGAATGCCTCCTATCCCGTGAATGCCAACGAATGCTTCCTGATTTACCCCAATGAGCTCTCCTCCTATCATTCTACAGATGGCGGCACCTGGGGCTATTATTGGATTGGCATTGCCGGTGAATTCGCAAAGGAGCTCATCGCGCGTGCAGGTTTCCAGAGCGACAGACAGGTCATGCACTTCACGAATCTCGCTGTCTTTGACACATTAAAGCAACTGGTGGATACTGCCATGCTGTACCAAAACGATATCTATGGCCTGGAGCTGACCTCCAACAGCCTGATTTATCATCTTTTCGCCATACTGTACGCGGAAAAGAAAGAAGAACGTCTGAGCTTCCATGCACCTATTGTGGAGGATAACTCCACCCTGTTTGGTCTTGGCTCCTCCTCCCGCCAATGGGTCTCAACTGTCATCACGTTGATTCAGGACAACTATGGGGAAAATCTGCGGGTGGACAATATCGCGGACACTCTGCATCTGAACCGTAGCTACCTCTCTGCCCTCTTCAAGCAGGAGACCGGGATTTCCATCAAGCAGTATCTCTCCTCCTACCGCATAGAGGCCGCAAAGAACAAGCTCCTAAAGACCGGCCGGAGCATCACGGAGATTTCTTACCAGTGCGGTTTTAAGGATCCTTTGTATTTTTCCAGGATTTTTAAAGAAAAGGTGGGCTGCAGTCCCAGCGAGTTCCGGCAGTCCTCCTCTTTCGATGCTTATGATTCCAGACAGGAGGCCGACGGCGGAATCGATATCGAGCGGCCTCCCTACGATGACTTTTTTATTGCCTATTTATGAAAATTCGGCAAACCTCTGCTTCAGGGCCTCCCTCAGATTTCCTGCCCGTCCTCTTCCACGGACTCGTCGGCCTCTGCGGCGCCATCGCCCCGCAGCTGGTTCCCCATGCTGGCCTCTTCGTCCTCGATTTCCTTCTTCACGGACTGAATCTTGGTGTCCTCGGCGATGGCCCGCATGATCAGGTTCAGATCCTCCGGCGAGAACATGCCGGCCGCCTTGGAGAGGAGCCCGATGCTGTTCCGGTTCACCTTCAGATGCCCTCCGCCGGACAGAGGGATGTTCAGCACGTTCTTCTCGTCCGTCATGTCCCCCAGGCAGATGCTGTTGGTCCGTTCATCGCACACGAATACCACACCATTGTATTCTATCACGCCGTCCTTGGCCAGATGCCCGTAAGGCACCTTGGCGCACTCCCGCATGCTCCCTATGGGATTGGGCTTGCCTGCCACGGCGGCCTGGTATATCTTCTCCGCCTCCGACCGTGGCCCTTTGGCTCCCCCGGTGCCATCTGCCCCGTCCTCGTCCTCCGGATCCTCCGGCACCGGAAGGTGTCTGTCGACTGTGGCCCACCCCGTGTTGCCGGATTCCCCTCCGGGAAACCCAAGTTCCGCGAAACGCTTCCCCGACACTTCCTTAGACCGCTTCGCCGGCAGGACGTCCGTCCCTGTATAACCTGTTCCAATCCTCATAACATATCTCTCCTTCCAGGCTGCCTCCCGGACAGCCCCACGTACTTCAACCACATTTCCGTGCATACCGCACGGCCAGCGCCGCACCAATGTATACTGCCTAACGATTTCACTTGCCGTGAAACCAGACTGCATAACGCTGACTGGTTCAATCGCATGATTACATTAGGCAGTATTCAGCGTTATGCAGTATAAGTCCGGAAGAATGCCCGCACTCGGGGCATTCTTCCGTGCGAATGCACTCTTCTCACATTATCCGCGGAAATTATACCGGCTCAGATAGGAATTGGTCAGAGCCCCGCTGGAGGTATACTGGCTGGCTGCGTTTGTGGCGCTGACAGCCGCGTTGTCGGCTGCCCTGGAAGCCACGGCCTGCATCCTCTTTGCGAAGTCCCCGGAAGCGCCCAGGGCCGCCTTGACCTTCTCTGCGTCCGCCTCAGCCAGCTTATCCTTGTTCAGGGCAAGGGTGCCGTCCTTCCTGACCGTGATGCCGACCTCCTCCAGCTTATCCTTGTTGGAGGCGGCGATTTCCTTCATGGTCTGACGATAATAATCATTCAGGATACCGGAGGACTTCCTCAGCCCCTCCATGGTATCGTTATAATGCTGCACCACATTGGCCGCCGTGCCGGTCAAGTCCTTGCCGCCCACATCCGCTTTCTCCGCCAGGAGCTTGGTCTGCTCCTTCAGGGAGGTGGCGGACTTCTCCAGCTTCTCGTAATTGCTCCGAAGCAGCCTTGCGCTCTGGACGCTGTTGGCGTTCAGCATCATGCCCAGCCTGCTGTTCTGGAGCCCTGAATTGTTCCGGGCAGCGCTCAGCAGGGAGCTGCGCCTGGATGCCGACAGGCTCGTCCTCCTCCTGCTGTGGTTCAGCATCTGTGTGGTAGTCCTTCTGATTCCTGTTCTGATTCTCATGTTTCATCCCTCATTTCTGTCATGATCTATACTGCACACCGGTTAAATTTGCAGTGTAACCCGACTGCAGACCGCCAGCCAAGCGCTTTCCCGGGGACGCCACTGTAAATCCTGGCGGTCTGCAGTATATATATAGTCCTTATCTGCTTTTAACCGAAGCCTGCCCTGCCTATCCCGCTTTCAGCCCGGGCCGCCGAACCGGGGATGCCGATCCGAAGGGAGGCTTTCCCGAATGTCCGGCCGCGGGCCCGGCGAATTACACGGTTTTTAGATATTTTGTATATGTTTTGGCGAATTCCGAATACTTCTCCCTGGCCAGGTACACATTCTCCCCGTTCTTCAGCCGCACGGCCCCTGTCCCGTATTCCGCCACATAGGCCAGGTTCACCAGATAGCCCCTGTGGCAGCGGAAGAACCCGTCTCCCAGCAGCTCTTCCATGCTCTTCATGGTGGCATAGATCGTGATGTTCTCGCCCAGGGTATGGATCTCCACCTTCCGCTTATGGCTCTCCACATACAGGATCTCCTTCTTCTGCACCACATAGCTTCTGGCCCTGGTCTGGAAGAAAAGCTGGCTCCCGCCTGCGCTCTCGTTTTTCCGGACTTCCCGGCAGGCGCTCTGGAATACCCTGCAGAACTTCTCCGGCTCCACGGGCTTGAGCAGATAGGAGAAAGCCGATACCTCAAAGGCCTCCGCCGCGTATTCCTTCAGAGCCGTCACAAATATCAGGATGGTCTTCTCCTGGTTGATGCGCAGGATCCTGGCCACCTCTATCCCGCTCATCTCCTCCATCTGGATATCCAGAAGCAATATATCAAAATGCCCCTTAGCCTCCAGAAAACGCTTCCCCGTATCGAAGCACGCCACCTCGCAGTCCGGTTCCTGCTTCTTTATCAGGCTGCGCAGCCTGGCACAGCTCTCCCTGTCATCATCACATATCGCGACCCTCATGCCCCACCTCATAGTATCACGCGGCCTCCGGATTCCTGCTCCGGCCCACTTGGTCGCGTTCTTTTTTTATTTCGACAGGACGGTCATGCCTCCTTTGGATAATGTAACAAACTGCGGCCTGTAATGTCACGAATCGTTGCGGGCCCTTCCCTGTGCCCTCCGGATGCCGCAATGCAGACAACGAAACCAAAAAGGACAGCAAACCAGTGTCTCCACCTCTGTCTGCTGTCCATAGCATGCTACCTGTCCTTATGTTCTTTATTTCGGCATACTTGCGAAAAAGTTTACCGGGAAAATATATTTTCATTTCCACTCTGCCATGCTATAATGTTGACACGAAAGCGCATTGTGTCAGCTTCTGATTCCATGTGCGCCGAAGCGTGCGCAGCAATACTATGAAAGGAGCGGAAAAGATGGCGTTAGCACAGTTACAGACCTTTACGGAAAAGGATTACTATAACATGCCGGAGGATGTCCGGGCAGAGCTGATTGATGGGCAGTTCTATTATATGGCCGCGCCCAGCCGCATTCATCAGGAAATCCTCAGCTTTGTATTCAAAAAAATTGCATATTATATCGATTCAAAAAACGGAAGCTGCAGAGTCTATCCGGCCCCTTTTGCGGTTAAGCTGTTCGAAAGCGACTACGGCACGATAGTAGAGCCGGACATAAGCGTAATCTGCGACCCGGGCAAGCTGACCGACAGGGGCTGTACCGGCGCGCCTGACTGGATCGTGGAAATCATATCCCCCGGCACGGCCAGCCACGACTATGTGCGCAAGCTGAAACTCTATCTGGATGCCGGGGTGAAGGAATATTGGATTGTTGACCCCTCAAAAAAGACCGTCTATGCGTACCATCTGGAAGAAGCCAAGTTTGAAGTCACCTCATACACCTTCCGGGACAAGATAAAGGCCAATCTCTATGACGACCTGTGGATCGACTTTGAGGAGCTGCGGCTATAAGCCTTTTCGCGGCAGCCCCAGGCCATAGACCATTTGCTCCAAGCAAAAAGCCCCCCAAGCATCCCTTGCGCTTTTGAGGGGCCTTTTTTATTCCTCCTGCCGTCCGGGCCGCTTTGCCGCTACAGCCGCCGCAGCTGCCCTAAGATGTAATTCACCTTCTCTATGGCATCCTCCACCTGCCGCCTGGCATCGTTTATCTTGGACTGCACCAGCATATCCGCCACGAACCCGTCGAAGAAATAATCCGCGAAGGTCAGGAAATCCCCTGTCTGGATATGGAACTCCGGTATATTGTCCACGTCCATCAGCTCCCTCTGGAACCGCTTCAGGGCGGCGCGGGCCTGCTGCACCAGCGCGTCCGCGTCCCTCATTTTGGAGCGCTTGATGAAGGTAGTAATCATCCCTCCGCCCAGCATGTCCACGATGCCCCAGTTCCCTGCACTGCTCAGACAGTCCTTGGCCTGCTCCAGACAGCGCAGCGCCTCCTGTCCCGCATATGTCGCCTCGTTTATTTCCCTTCTGTAGTCCATCTCTGCCATCGCTCATTTTCCTTTCTTCAAAAACAGACGCGGCCCCCGCCGGAATCCGGGAAGCGCTCCGTGAACCCTCTATCCGGTTTCAGTATAAATATACGGGAAGAGCTTTTCAATAGGGAATTGCGCACTATAAGCGGGGCTAAAGTCCACGCTGCCGCAGCACTGCCTTTTCTGTAGGGCAATCCTTATTCTGTCGCCTTGTCGGATTGCCCCGAACCGTCGGCCCGCCCAAGCAGGATATGGTAGTAATAGACCGGCATGGCGCTCCAGCCATGGCAGAGGCTTCCCGCATTGTCGAAGTCGCTGGCTCCTGCTTCCGTCTCCCAGACCGTGGTGCCGCCGTACTCCGCCATGGGGGCATAAATGCGCCGGATATCCTCCAGAATCACGGGCGCATACCGCTCTCTGTCCACCTTCAGCCAGGCGTCATACTTAAAGCAGAGCATGGACAGGGACACCTCCGTCAGGGTCTTATCCGTCCGCAGCCGCTCGCACAGGCCCAGGGCCTCCTCTCCTTCCACAGCGCCGCAGAGGATGGCCAGGGCGTTCCCCAGCTGGCTGGCCCCGCCTCCTGTCGCCAGATTATGGCAAATCTTTGCCTCCTCGTCCCAGAACGTCTCATAGATGCGCTGATTCAGCCGCCGCGCCAGTGCCCTGTAATCCGCCGGAGCGCCCTCCTTCCATTCCGCCGGGCGCACCTCCGACGTGGTACGTCCTCCTTCCGCGGCGCGTTCTCCCTCCGCGGCGCGTTCTCCCTCCGCGGCACGCTCCCATTCCGCGGCGCGTTCTCCCTCCGCGGCACGCCCCTCTTCCATTCCCAGCTTCTCCCCAATATCCGCAAGATGCTGCAAGGCAAGGGACAGCAGGCTGTTCAGCAGCACATCCGGCACGGAAGGATCCGTTGCGTAGCCGTCCAGCCCCTCCCGCCATTCATAGAAGTTCCAATACCGCTCCCGTCCCGCAAAGGGCAGCACCAGCCCCTCTTCCATGGAATGCCCCTCTTCCATGGAATGCCCCTCTTCCATCCGTCCCGTGAAAGCCTCCGCCACGGACACCAGCTTCGGCCATATCTCCCTCAGGAACTCCCTGTCACCGCTGTAGTCCAGATATTCCCGGCACTCCGTGATATAATGCAGGGAAAAAGACGGAATCACGAAGTCCATCTCAATGGGATAACAGATCGACAGCAGGCCGTCCTCCCGCCTGTCTTTGGACATCAATTCCAGGGAAGCCCGGGGGAAACGGTACTCCCCGAAGGCATAATAGCCGCAGAGCATCTGGTTGCGGCTGTCCATGGCATACAGGGCCTGCTCCCTCCAGGGGCAGTCCTCATAATGCTCATGCATGCACAGGTGCAGGGTCTCCACGCACATATCGTAAACCTTCTCCTGGAACGCATCCAGACCGGGCCGCTCCCTCTCCGACAGCACATACATGGTAGGCGCGATTCCAAGCTGCTCCACCGTCACGGGCTGCTCGGAATGGATTTCCAGATAGCGGCAGCCCAGCCTGCGGAAAGGATTGCGGTACACGTTGCGCCCCTCCTTCGCTCTGTAGAAGACGCTGAAGTCCCTGCTGCCGATGATCCGCCGCACCCGCCCGTCCTCCATATGTTCCCCATAGGCGATGGTGATATCCTGGGCACAGGGCGAATCCAGCTTCAGGCACAGGAACCCCACCTGCTCGCTGCCCAGGTCATAGACTACGGTGTAATCGTCAATCCGTGCGCACTCCACCCCATCCACATCAGGCAGAAGAACAAGCTTGTCAATGGGCCTGAGACGCAGTGGCAGCTCCTGCTCCACCGCCGCCGAAGGACGGAAATCCGAAAGCTCCCCCGTCATCCAGCCGTCCTCCCTGGAGGCGTCATAGCCGTAGCCCAGCCCCAACTGGCCGGTGATGACGTGCATCCTGTGGCTTAGGTATGCCCTGCTCATGCGGGAGAGGGTCTCCCCGCCGCTCCTGCACAATATCCCTTCCTCCCCGGCCAGCTCATAGAGCAGCCCCGCGCTGCCCCGGTAATAGGTGGAGGAAGTGCTGATGCCATAGTACCACACCACGATGGCCAGGCGGTTCTCCCCCTTCCGGCACACATCCGAAATGTCCACCTCGTCATACACCTTGTCATAGGGGAAATCCGGATACTGCCCCCACGCCGCCAGCTCTCCGTTCACATAGGCGGCATAATTGCTGTCCGCCGAGATGCGCAGCACCGCCCTCCCGGCCTCATAGGGAAAGCAGTCCACGAACTCCCCGTACTCGTCCGCCCGGGGGCTGTCATTGCACCAGATCCATTCCGCTCCGTCAAATATACGCTCCATATAGATTCCTTCCCTCTCCGTCCTCCCCAAACGCCCGGATATCCTGCTTGGGACGGCTGCGCCCTTCTCCCGCCATCCGTAGCCGGGGCAATCTTCCGCAAAAGCCCCGCGCCCAGAGTCCCCGCGGGGCTTTGCGTCCGCCCGACAGAATCAGTTTTTCTCACGAATTTCCGATGAGACGAGTTTCCCGTCTTCCCAGGCGATATCAACCACTTTTCCGCCCTTGATCCGAAGCCCTTTGGCATAGCCCGAGGCGAACTGCTTCGGCAGTGCCGGCAGCAGCATGACTTCCCCGCCCCGATCCTGCACCAGCATGTTGCATATACCCGCGATGCCGCCGAAGTTCCCGTCAATCTGGAAGGGCTCATGGGCGTCCCACAGATTGGGATAGGTGGACCTGGTCAGCAGGATGTGCAGATATTTCCAGGCCTGCTCCCCGTCCTTCAATATGCCGAACAGGTTCACGATCCAGGCGCAGCTCCAGCCCGTGTATCCGCCTCCGTTCTTCAGCCGCGTCTCCAGGGAAATCCGGGCCGCCTCCATCATGTCCTGCCTGTCCGCCCAGAGCTCCGACGGATAGAGGCCGTACAGATGGGACACATGCCTGTGCCCCGGCTCCACCTCCCGGTACTCCCTGGCCCACTCCAGAATCTGGCCGAAGCTCCCCTTCTTCACAGGCTCCAGCTTCGACAGGCGCTCCTCCACCTCCCGGATCAGCGGGTCTTCTATGTCAAGGAGCTCGCATATCTTCAGGAAATGCCGGAACACGTCCTCCGTCAGCTCCAGGTCCATGGCGGAGCCGTAGGTGACGCAGCAGCTCTCTCCCTCCGGGGTGTAGTAGCGGTTCTCCGGGGACGTGGAGGGACATGTGACATACCTCCCCTCATGCTCCACCAGCCAGTCCACCAAAAACAGGGCATTGGCCCGGAACATGGGATAGGCCTTCCGGCGCAGAAAATCCCGGTCCCCGCTGTACTCATAGTAATGGTAGAATTCCTGGGCCAGCCACGCCAGCCCCATGGGCCACATGGACCAGGAGACACAGCCTTTCTCCCCTCTTTCGCTCCCGTATCCCATGCCCATGGGAGTGGTGGTATACCAGGCATCCGCATTGTGGTGCTGGACGCTGCCCCGGCAGCGGTAGTTCACGGCAGCCGTATGCTCCCCGTGCTCCGCCAGCTTCTCCACATAGGAGAAATAGGGCTCCATGCACTCCTCCAGCCCACAGCTCATGGCCGGCCAGTAGTTCATCTCCAGGTTGATATTGGTGGTCCAGTTGCTGCTCCAGGGAGCCTGCCACTGCCAGCTCCAGATGCCCTGGAGATTGGCGGGAAAGCTGCCCTTGCGGGAGGAGGCGATCATCAGATAGCGCCCGTACTGGAAATACAGGCCGAAAAGCCCATTGTCCTCCCCGCCTGCCCGCAGGTTCTCCATGCGCACATCCGTGGGCTGCTCCAGCTGCTCCCCCAGATACAGCTCCACGCTGTCGAAGATGCTTCTGTAGTCGTCCACATGGGCTTTCCGGATGGCCTCATAATCGCCCTCCAGCGAGGCGGGCCGCACCGCTTCTACGGAGAGCACCGCCCGGGAGCAGCCCCGGATCCAGAGCCGCCCATCTTCCACAGATACCTTCCCGTCTCCCTCCAGCACCCTGATTTTACCGGAAAACCGTTTTCCTCTGTATCCCCAGACGACAGCCTCCTCCCCCTCCCGGATGTAGGCGGGATCCAGATGCTCCGGGCATTTCCCCCTGAAATCCAGGCCCTCCGGCCCTTCCTTCATCCGGCATTTCAGCAGGGAACCCAGGGAAACCACCAAATCCATCACAGGCTCCGATGCCCGCAGGGACACCAGAATGGCCTGTCCCGGATAGGTGACGAACATCTCCCGGCTGTAGTGGACTCCCTCCGCGTCAAAGTCCACATACGCCACCGCCTCCTCCAGATCCAGGCTGCGGCGGTAGTTCTGCACTCCGCCGCCATTGAAGGCTTCACTGTCCTCCAGATTTTTGTATACGATATTCAGATTCCCCAGAGGGAGATAGGATTCGCCGTACTCTCCCAGCATCTGTCTGCGAATCAACTCCTCCGCCTCCGCGCATCGCTCCTCGAATATCAGCCTACGGGCCTCCTGCAGGCTCTCTGCGGCCTCCGGATTGGTCCGGTCCCTCTCGTAGCCGCTCCAGAGGCTGTCCTCGTTCAGGCCCAGCATCTCCTTCCCGGGCACGCCCCAGACCATGGCCCCCAGCCTACCGTTTCCAAGGCAGATCGTCTCCTCCCATCTGCGCGCAGGCTTCTCATAGTACAGCTCCAGTTTCTTGTCCATAGACTCGCTCCTCCTGTTCCCGGCACACGCCAGCTTCCCTGCCCAGCATGCCGCTTTCCCTGCCCTGGCTTCACTACGCCTATCCGCGCTTGTCCGCCGCCTACCTGTCCGTACTCTCCGCCAGCGCATTCCGGTACCAATTCATAAAGTGAGTTTATTATCTCACAGACAGCGCGCTCTGTCTATAGCCAATTCCTGCTGTGCGAGGAGCCTTCTGCAAAAGATGGACATCCCGGCTCCATATCAATCGAGCCGCGGAAAGCTCCCCCCTTGCCCCGCGGCCCGTGCGCTTTGCGGCATATTTCAAGCGCCATAGCCCTTTGTGCAAGGGTCCGCGCATGAAAGAACCGGGAACCTGCACTCCAGATTCCCGGCTCACCCCATCGGCTTCCAATCCTATATCAGCTTTTCAGGAAAGCTGCACCTCATTCAGCTCCATCTGATACGCCGGATACTCCCCCATCCGAAGCGGCATGGGAAGCCCTGCGTTCATCAGCGCCGCGCCGGAATACCGCCTGCGGCTCTCCGCATCCTCATATATCCCTTCCGGCTTCAGGCCTTTCAGCCTCACATAAGTCACAGGCATGTTCCCGTGGACCTCCAGCATCACCACGTTCACCAGCGCCTTCGCCCTGTCCGGGGAGACGAACATCCAGGCCCCGCAGGAATCCCGGAAAGGATCCGACAGACGGTAATAATCCCCCTCCCGGACCAGGTCCGCATACCCCTTGAACCGGATTACCTGCTCCTTCACCTCTTCCTTCTCCCGGTCTGTGAGCTTCCCGGGATCCAGCTCATAGCCAAATGTCCCCGCCATGGCCACCACACCCCTGGTATGGAGACTGGTCATCCGCCCGGTCTGGTGGTTGGGCACCGCAGACACATGGGAGCCCACCGCGGATATGGGATACAGGAAGGAAGTCCCGTACTGGATCCGCAGCCTGTCCACCGCGTCCGTATTGTCGCTGCACCATATCTGGGGCGTATAATACAGCATCCCCGCATCGAACCTGCCGCCTCCGCCGCTGCAGCCCTCTATCAGGAGATCCGGATACTTCGCCGTCAGCTTCTCCAGGAAATCGTAGAGCCCCACCATGTAATCGTAGGTCACCTTCCCCTGGACGCTGCGGGCGGAATACACATCCGCGAGGCTCCGGTTCATGTCCCATTTCAGATACTCGATATTCCCCTGCTCCAGCACCGAACAGATCCTGTCGAATATGAATTCCCTTACATCTTCCCTGGAAAAATCCAGCACCAGCTGATTCCTGCCCCGGACAGGCTCCCGGCCCGGGACCTTCAGCGCCCAGTCCGGATGCTCCCGGTACAGGTCGCTGTCCTCCGACACCATCTCCGGCTCCACCCAGATGCCGAACTTCACCCCGCATCCGTTGACCCGCTCTATCATCTCTCCCAGGGTACAGCCCAGCTTCCTCTCGTTCACCTGCCAGTCCCCCAGGCCGCTGTTGTCATCCTCCCGCTTGCCGAACCACCCGTCGTCCATGACCACCATGTCGATGCCCAGCTGCGCCGCGCTCTCCGCCAGCCGGACGATCGTATCCGCGTTGAAATCGAAATACGCCGCCTCCCAGCTATTCAGAAGCACAGGCCTTGCCTGCCCGGCGTACTTCCCCCTGCAGATATGGTTCCTGATCAGCCCGTGGAACATCCGGGAAAGCTTCCCAAGCCCCCTGTCCGTATGCCCCAGGATTACCTCCGGCAGCACCAGCTCCTCCCCCGGCTCCAGCGGATACCGGAAATATTCGCTCTGCAGCCCCATCATCACCCTGGTCTGCCCGAACTGATCCATCTCCGCCTCGCACATGAAATTCCCGCTGTACACGAACATCATCCCGTAACAGGAGCCATGGTCCTCCCCGGCCCCCTTCTCCGCCACGATCACCGCCGGATTGTACTGATGGCTGGAAGTCCCCCTGCGGCTCCCGATCACCTGATTCCCGTGGACGATCGCCGTGCGCTGGAAATTCCGCTCCATGGCATGCCTCCCGTGGAAGCCGATCAGGTCATACTCCCCCGCCACGAAGTCCAGGCATCCCGACAGCGCCTTCTCCACCGTAATGCCGGTCCCTGCACCGTTTTTGATCACGGCGCTCCTGGTAATGATGTCCTCCCCCTCCAGCACACCATACAGAAGCGCCACCTCCACTCCGCTCACCAGATCCCTCAGCCGAATCTCCAGAGTCTCAGCCTCTCCCTGCTCCGCGTACACCGCCGGAAGCCCTTTCAGCCCATACTTCCCCTTCCGTACCTCATGCCCCGCATACTTCAAGTCACAGCACTGAGACCCGTCCCCATTGCACACCGCCAGAGCGCTGCTGCGGAAATCCCCCGTCCCCAGCGCCGGATACTCCTGGGGCAGCGTATCCAGGGAGTAAGTCCTGTCTAACCCCGCCGCCGCCGGATTTCCCGAAAACCCCCTGTCATAATAAGTCAGAAGATAGTCCATGCACCCGGACACCTTCCCCCCATAATACAGATGCAGTAGATACCCATGCCCGTCCACCTTCATCTGATAAGTGCTATGCTCCGTATGCAACGTAAAAACGTGCTCCCCCTGCCCCTGCTTCTCATAAACAATCGCCATAACCTGTCACCGCCATCCTTTTTCTCAATACTATACCAAAGACCGCCAGAATTTACAACCCCGCAAATCGCTCCCCAGAAAATCTAAGAGGTCAAAAAAATCCCGCCCCTGCCGCCGTCCCCCAAAGTTGCAAAACCAGCCAGCACACCCCCGGTCCCCCGCGGAATGCCTGGCTGTATCTACCCCCATTGAGGGCCCCCTTTCCGCAGAGGGCCCCCAGAACCTCAAATCCGAATCACTTCACCGCCCCGTTCGTGACCCCATTGAGAATCTGCTTCTGACAAATCATATAGAAAATCAGAATAGGAATCAACGAAAGCAGATAAGAAGCAAAAGCCAAATTATAATTCGTCCCGAACTGCGACTGGAAATTCAACTGCGCCAAAGGCAGCGTGTTCTCCCCGGACCCCGCCATGATGATCAACGGCGTCATCACATCATTCCACACAGCCAGCGCCGTGATTACGGCCACCGTGGCATGCATGGGCCCCATGACCGGGAAGATGATGCTCCAGTACGTCCTCCAGGTAGAGGCCCCGTCCACCCTGGCCGCCTCCTCCAGCGCAATCGGAATGTTCACCAGATACCCCGAGTACAGCATAATGTTCATGGGCATATAGAACACCACATACAAAATGATGACCCCCACCCAGTTGGCCAGATGCAGCTCCGCCGTCTGCTTCGCCAGAGGCATCATCAGTATCGCGAAGGGAACGAACATACCGCTGACGATGAAAAGGTACACGAAACTGTAGAACTTGCTGTGGGCCTTGTTCCGCCCCAGCGCATACCCCATCAGGGAATGCACCAGCACAGACAGCACGATCGTAGTCACGGAAATCAGCAGGCTATTGCGCAGGGAATGCCAGAAATCCGTCACCCGCATGGCCTCCCTGAAATTGTCCAGGCTCCAGGTCCTGGGCAGAGCGAGGATGCCGCCGATGCTGTTGGTCATCTCAGAGGGCTGTTTGAATGCGATCACAATGGTCATGTACAAAGGAAAGATGATTGTGGAGAGGCCCAGGATCAGCAGTATCATGACGCCTCTGTTGGATTTTCCTATGGATGATGTATGTTTCATAGCTGCTCCTCCTTTGAGCTGGAAAATTTCATCTGCGCTACCGAAAGCACCACGATCACAATGAAGAATACCACCGCATTGGCGCTCTGGAACCCGAACTGCCCGCCCGCCATACCGTTATTGTAGATCAGGTAGGAGATGGATTCCGTGCTCTGTGCCGGGCCGCCCTTGGTCAACGCCATGATCTGGTCGAAGACCATCAGAAAGTTCTTCACGCACAGCACCATATTGATGGAGAAGAACGGAATGATCAGGGGGAAGGTCAGGTAGCGGAACTGCTTCCAGCCTGTGGCTCCGTCAAGCCCTCCCGCCTCGTACACATCCTCGGGAACCGTCTGCAGGCCCGAGATATAGATGATCGTGTTCATGGCGATGGCCTGCCAGGCGCATACGATCATGACGCCGATCCACGCCTTGCTGGGGCTGGACAGGATGCTGCTGCTCAGCGCCTTGATTCCCGTCATGTCCGCCAGCGCGGGGATGATGTAAGTAAAGAAGTAGTTGAAGATATAGCCCACTACCAGGGAGCCCAGGATATTGGGCAGGAAGTACGCTCCCCGGAAGAACCCCTTGGCCCGGATCTTGCTGTTCAGGGCCATGGCCAGAAGCAGGCTGATCACATTCACCACCACCGTGGACACCAGAGCCAGCTTGACGGTGAACCAATAGGATTTCCCTACGCGGGCATCCGAGAACAAATCGATGTAATTTCGAAACCCGACCCAGTCGTACTTGCCGAATCCCCTGAAATTCGTGAAGCTGTAGACCACGCCGCGGATCAGCGGGATGGTGTTGAAGCAGACGAACAGGGCAAGAATCGGTATGGTAATCAGCAGAAACGTTCTTTGTCTGTCATTTTTCATAGTCTAACACCCCTTCTCGGTTTTTCCTGTCATTGATTGTTCTGGGCATACTCCTGCACCATGCGGATGATGTCCCTGTTGTACCTCTGCCAGTTCCTGTCGAAATCGGCCAGAAATGCGTCCACGTCCTTCTCGATCAGGAAGGTCTGGAGCAGAGCGTCCACAGACATCTCCGAGGGATAATAGTGGTCCTGGTAGTCCGTCATATTCCCCGACTCGATGAACTCCAGCATGCCGTCCAGCATGGAGGCCAGCCGGAACTCCCCGTTCTTGCAGGGTACCGCGTTCTGGTCGTCGATATACTGCTGGATGTTCTCGTCCGCCAGCAGGAAATCCAGGACTTCATAGGCCGCCTCCTTGTTCTCGCAGCCGTCCATGACACAGAACCCCAGGTCGATGCCGGAATTCAGCGTCCTGTCCTCCTTCGCGTCACAGGCGGGCATCACGAAGGAATCGATGTCCAGGTCCGGATTCACGGACAGAATCTGGGGCGTGGCATAACTTCCGATGGGGTACATGGCCGATTCCCCTCTGGCGAAAGCGGTACAGGCGTCATTGTAGCCGTAGGCGAAGGGATCCTCCGGCCCGTAGGGCAAAAGCTGCATGTACTTCTCCGCCAGCTCCCTGTACTGTTCCGTAAAGGTGGTCTCTCCTCTGTTCACCTGTTTCGTGGTGTCCGCGGGGGCCAGCTCCACGGCCATGGCGTTCCAGGGCGCCAGGCATGTCCAGACGTCCTTGAAGCCGAAGTAGAAAGGCTGTATCCCCTCCCCCTGGATCTGGCCGCACAGGGCCAGCAGCTCGTCCCAGGTCTGGGGGATCTCCCAGCCGTGCTGGGCGAACATCTCCCTGTTGTACAGCACCCCCGCCGCGTTGGCCATATAGGGCACGATGTAGGTGCCGTCCACAGGGACAAACTCCAGGGCCTCGGCGATGTCCAGGTAGCCCTGGTTGATGCTCGACAGTCCGCCGTACCCCGACACGTCCTCCAGAATCTGGGCATCCACAAAATAGGAATAGTTGATGTCGCCGCCGATTCCTATGATGTCCGGATAGTCCTCTCTGATGAAACGGGTCTTCAGGATGGTCATAGCATCGTTGGGGGAACTAATCGTCAGGTGGATGTCGTCATGTGTGGCATTGAACTGCTCTTCCACCGTCTTGAAGTAGTTCGCCGCTTCCGGCTTGTACTGGACGATCTCGATCTCCGTCTTCTGATCGTCCCCGGAGGCTCCACATCCCGCGAGAGGAATCGCTGCCGCCATACAACACAGTGCCAGTCCCACGCATCTCGTTCTCTTTCCCTGGAATGCTCTTCTTCCATGGAATGCTCTTCTTCCATGGAATGCTTTTCTTTCATTCATGGCATTCACTCCTTCTTTTTTTGGTAAAAAAATGATAACATACCTTTATGCTATCGGAAAATAGCATTATTTTGCATGTTCTATTCCATTATGCCATTTTTTTAGAATTTTGTTGCAGTCAGCTAGCATTTTGGTATATAATCACGAATATAGGGTTCGTGTAGCGGTTCCTATGATATAACCACGATCATAGGGTTCGTGAAGCGGTTCCTATGATAGAATGACTTTTGCGCTAGATTACCTAGATAATATTCCACAGAGGGTCATGTTATGAGCGAGGTAATTTTTTCCGTTTTTCCAAGTGAGAATTTTATTGACCTGGGACTCTATCAGTTCGGCTGGGAACGCTGCGACCCTTCGCATTCTTTTGGGCCGGCTGCCAGAAACCACTATCTGTTCCATCTGTGCCTGTCCGGCACAGGCAGGCTCATCGCGGAAAACCATAAAGAGGAATCAATCGAGTACCAGATCAAAAGCGGCCAAGGCTTTCTGCTGTTCCCCCACCAGGTAGCTACCTATGTGGCGGATCAGGAGCTTCCCTGGGAGTATGTCTGGCTGGAGTTCGATGGGCTTAGGGTGAAGGAGAGCCTCGCGCTGACCGGGCTGTCCCTTTCCCAGCCAGTATACAGGGCCCGCCACAAGGACATCTTCCAGACCATGAAGGACGAAATGCTGTACATCGTGCACCACAAGGAGGAGACTCCGCTCCACCTGATCGGGCATCTCTATCTGTTCCTGGACAGCCTGGTCCGCTCCTCCACCTCGCCCTCGCCCCAGGCCGGAAAGGGAGGCCGTCTGCGGGACTTCTACATAAAGGAGGCCTTCTCCTTCATCGAGCAGAATTTCCAGAACGATATCTCTGTGGAGGACATCGCCGCGGCCTGCGGCCTGAACCGGAGCTATTTCGGGAAGATCTTCCACGAGAGCATGGGCAAGTCCCCCCAGGAATTCCTGATCTCCTACCGCATGACCAAGGCCACGGAGCTTTTGAAGCTGACAGACCTGTCAATTTCCGACATCGGGAATGTGGTGGGGTATCCGAACCAGCTGCATTTTTCCAGGGCGTTCAAAAATGTGTATGGTGTGTCGCCCAGGGACTGGCGGTATGCGCACGGGGGGAAGCGCCATCGTTAGCGGGGGGCTGAGAAAGGAGACCATTCGCAGAAAAATAAGGGCGGCAACCGGCGGTTGCCGAATTGCAAGCTTACGATGGTGGCTCCGCAACCGCTGTCTCTGCTACTATATAAACGGCATTTATACTGCCTAACGATTTCACTTACCGTGAAACCAGACTGCATAACGCTGACTGGTTCAATCGCATGATTACATTAGGCAGTATTCAGCGTTATGCAGTATAATCCTTGCCAGCCGCATAGCACGGCAAGTCATGCCGTTTATCCGGTTTTGGGGCAAGATTTTATTGCTACATATATATTGCCATCAAACAGAAGGAGGTCGCAGGTATGGACATTGCGGACAGAATACAGAACCTGAGGAAATCCAGGGGGATATCCCAGGAGGAGCTTGCGGATAAGATAAGGGTTTCCAGACAGGCGGTTTCCAAATGGGAAAGCAAACAGAGCACGCCCGATATCGAGAAAATCATCCTGTTGAGCGATTATTTTGAAACCACCACCGATTATCTTCTGAAAGGAATCGAGCCTGTGGGCGAATCCGGGAAGCAGCGGAGCGCCGTGCTTTTCACTGTGGCGGGTACTGTTTTAAATGCAATCGGGTTGGTTTCTTCTGTCTTTATCTGGTTAGAGCGCCAGACGGTCTATGCAGTGGGGGTCGGGCTGGCCATCATGCTGCTGGGGACGGGCATATTCCTGGCGGGGCAGTTTACGGGCACAAAGGACAAGGCAAGGGCAAGACGGCTCTTTCTGCTGCCGAATGTGTGGATCCTGCCCTTTATCCCCCTGTCCTGCTGCTTCAATATACTTGACGGATGGGCGGGCGGTCTGTGGTTCTGGGGGCGGCTTGCGCCGATTCCGCTGCTTTGGAATTCTGTCAGGACATATATGATTTTCTGGGCCGGATACATTCTCCTGTGCGCTGCCGCGGATATCCTCCTGGCCCGAAAGACCAGACCCTCCTCATCACCAGGCCGTCCCTGCCCATAGCCCCCTCCTGAGACTGGCGGCATGAAAGCGGAAGAAGGCCCCTGACAGAGAAAGGGCGCAGCCCGCAGGCTGCGCCGCTGCCGGAAAAATCCGGTCTTCACTCCAGGACAGTGCTCCTGTACTCGATAGACTTCACCTCATCGCCCTGCAGGATAAAGCAGAGCTTCATGCCGCCTTTTTCGCATACCAGCATGTTGTCCCCCTGTTTGCTCCCCTCGGGGTAGGCCTGCGTAAGCTTTTCCAGGGTATCCCCTATGGCAATGCCCTCCGGGGTGGCCACGGAATCGTCCTTCAGGACGACCATGGATATGTAGTCCTTGTCGCCGGTGGGATAGGTGTCCAGCTCGAAGCCGTTGTAGGTGTATGTCTTGTCCAGGCCCTCAAAGGCACAGCTGGCCGCCTCGAAATAGGAGACCGGCTCCCCGAGCTGCTCCAGGACCGGGGCCGCGTCCGCGTCCATTTCTATGGTGACGCCCTTTGCGGTGAACTGATAGCCCGCTCCGGATGCGGCGCCGCCCTGGCCGGAATCCTGCTGCCCTTCCTGGGTCCCGCCGTCCTGCTGCCCCTCGTCTGCCGCCTCCCCGTCTCCCGGAGCGCTGGCCTCGCCCGCCCCGGAGGTGATGTCCACCGGTTCCATATTCTGGACGCTTCCGTCGATGGTCTTCTCGTCCTCCTTGCCGCAGCCTGTGGCAAGGAGCATGGCTGCCGCCAGAAGCACGGCGCATTTTTTCATGGTGCTGATTTTACTTTCTTTCTTTTTCATTTTGTTCTCTCCTTTGTAGTCATTGTGCCAGGTATCTGCCGGGCGTTTATTTCATGCCGTAATACCGATATTGTTCTTCCTTTTCGGCTTCATAGGCGGCAAGCTTTTCCTCCCAGAGGGCGGCCAGATGCGCTTCGCCCCTGCGGTCGGGAACGCCCAGCTCTTCTGTCAGCATCCTGCCCAGATACCGGGAGAGCTTCTCCGCCCCGGACAGGTTCATGTGCAAGCCGCCGTCGTAGGTGTCCGTGCTGTAGTCGATGCCGGTATCCTCCCCCAGCTCCAGGAAATTGAGATAGCGCAGACCCCGCGCCGCGGCGTACTCCTCCACCTGGGCCTCCCACTCCGGATACCAGTAGGGGTACAGGCTGGGGGCTTTTATCAGGAGGAGTTCGATTCCTTTTTCCCCACAGAGGGCGGTCATCTTGTCCAGGTATTTCCATGCGTTCTCGCCGAAACTGTAATCCCCCAGGATACGGCCCTCCGGCACGTTCTCCGCCGCCTTCACGTCCACCCGCATGTAGTAGCCGTTGTGGGAGACGGGCTTGGTGCGGAACATGTACTGCACATCGGCCCGGGTGAGTTCGCTCCATCTGGAATGGTAGCGCAGGATAGGGAAGACATAGTCCAGGAAGCTCTCCTCCTCTTTCATGGAAGCCAGGATTGCCTTCACTTTTACAGGAGACCACTCCATTCCCTCCAGGGTCATGCGGTTGTAGGCTTCCTTCTGGGACTGGTCATACTGGAGGGACAATATGTTGAACACCACCACCTCAGGGGTCTCGTAGCGCAGGGTGTCCTCCAGCAGGTAGTAGGACTGCCAGATATACTGCTGGGCGCTGCCGCGGATGTAGCTGTTGATGCCGTATTCCTGCCAGAGCACCGCAGGGGAGAAGTTCTCGTAGACCTCGCAGTCCCCTACAAAGATGACGTTGTGGTCTTTTTCTTCTTCATAATATTCGGCGATGAAGGCGCCTTCTACCACGTCGTCCACGTACTTGGGCACCAGCAGGCGCTGGAGCAGGAACAATGTGGCAAGGACGATGCATGCCGATGCTGTTATTTTTATGCACTTTTGTGCTTTTGTATTCTTTTTCATCCTCTTGCACCCAGTCCGTTTTTGGTATCTTCCAGTGATAATCTACTTTTCCGTGTCTGATGAGAATGGCTTTCATTCTGTGTTCCCTTCCATGATTTTTATCATCTCCGCAGGGGTTACGATGGCATCATCATCCCTCTTTTCCATGGCCACCTCATAGAAGACCAAATCATCCATATCTATCAGCACTTCTCCTGTGGGCTGCGGAAACACTTCCACCCCATACTGCCTGACCGCAGCAAGAACCACCTGTATCGCATCCTCCCGCAGATGGAATTTTTCTCTATGAAGCACCTCATCGTATTCCGTCAGGATATCCTGATGATACAGCGGAATGATTCTCCTTTCAAAAACGGCATCCAATACCTTAACCGTAGCCGAATCTTCACTCTTGGAGAGCAGTGCCGACAACAGTACATTTGTGTCAATTACAGCATAATATTCCATAGCTATCTACCTGTTTCGTTCCGCTCTAACTGCTGAAATTTCAGCATTGATTTCATCCAGCGACATTTCCGGAAGATCTGCTGCCTGTCTTCGCAGTTCGTGAAAAGCTTTTTTTGCCTCTGTCCTTGTAATCGGCATTTCAGGTAAAGTGGCTTCAAACGGAAGCCCTCGCACCATTTTGCTCCGAACCATGAACATACGGAATGCTGTAGGCAGATCCATTCCAAGGTTCTCATATATTTCAGTCACTTCCTGTTTCAACGCTTTGTCCGCTCTAAATTGAATCAAAACCTGTTCTGTCATGGCGTTTCCTCCTCGCATATATTTCGCATTTGTTCTGCATGTGTCCCACATTAACTTTGCATGTGTTTGTCATATATTATATTCTTTATGCAGAAAACTATCAATGCTTTTTCAGTGAAATTATCTGGAATACAGATTTTCTCACTCTCCTATTTCCCGATACAGCAGAACGGAATCGATTTCCCTTTAAAACTGATTATAAATAAACTGGCTGGCGTCATACCCGATGCCGTAGGCTCCCGCCAGCAGCACCGCCAGGAACAGGCCGTACCACAGCGCGAACCGCAGCGGATAGGGCTTTGCCGCAATCCGCTCCCTGACGCTGCCCTTTCTCTGGATAAGGCTTACTGATACCAAAACAAATGTCCCCACAGCCAGAATCCCGTAGTCAAGCGCCGTAAGTCCTAAGCAGAGCAGCGAACCGTCCCACAGGATGTTCCAGTTCCGGGCCGTGAACAGGGAGCCGAACATCCGGAAGGTCACCGGCACGGAGCGGTAGCAGTCGAACGTCCGCAGCATCGACACCAGCAGGAAAGTCCTGGCCACCTCAAAGGCAGCATATCCCCTCCCGCCTGCTCCGAAGCGCTGGTGGAATCTGGCATACAGGGGCTCCAGGGTCTCGGAGACCATCAGCACGGCCCAGTTCCCCAGCCCCCAGGCGATGAAATTCCAGCTGGCCCCGTGCCAGATGCCCGTGGCGAACCAGACCACGAACGAAGACAGATACACCGGCAGCCGCTTGCCCACCTTCTCCCCGAAATGGCGGCGTGAGAATTTGTTGAATTTCTGCATGAACTTGCACACGGAGATGGGGTAAAAGATATAGTCCCGGAACCATGTGCCCATGGAGATATGCCACCTGCGCCAGTATTCCTTGAGAGATCTGGAGAAAAAGGGCCGCTGGAAATTCTCCTGCAAAGTGATGCCCAAAGTCTGGGCGATTCCGATGGTGATGTCGATGCCCCCGGTGAAGTCCGCGTACAGCTCCAGGGCGTAGAAGAACATCCCCACCAGCACATAGGCGCCGTGATAAGCATCCGTGTCCCCGATGATGGCGTTGACCCCCACCAGCATCCTGTCCGCGATGACCATTTTCTTGAAATAGCCCCACAGAATGCGCTGCAGTCCAAAACTTACCGTTTTTCCGTCAAATCTGTGTTCCCCATACAGGGATTCCGCCAGATCCCCGAACCGGCTGATAGGCCCCTGCACCAGTTGGGGAAAGAAGGACACGAACAGGGCGAACCGGAAAGGGTTCCTCTGGGCCCGGACTGTCCCCCGGTACACGTCGATCAGATACCCCACCGCCTGGAAGGTGTAGAAGGAAATCCCCAGGGGCAGCGCAAGGGTCAGGAAAGAAAGCCTCCCCGTCCGGCCGAAAGCCCCCAGCAGCCCGTTGATGTTGGCGATGGCGAAGTTGGTGTACTTCAGCACCGCCAGGATACCGATGTTCAAAAGGATTCCCCCCAGTATCCATCCCAGGCGCACCTTTTTCTGCCTGTCCTTATAGGCCTTTTTCTCCTCTTTGGACAGCTCCGCCCTGTGCTCCTTCAGGTAGGCCGCCTGCCTGTCGGCGTTGTCCTCAATCCGGCAGGCCGCGAACCAGATCGTCACCGTGGTCACCAGGAGGTAGGGCACATATTCCGCCCCCGCCAGGAAATAGAAGAGGTAGCCGGCTCCCAGCAGCAGCCCCCACTGGCATTTCCGGGGGATAATGTAGTACAGCAAGAACAAGACCGCAAGAAATCCCAAAAATCCATACGATGTAAAAAGCATGACCGCTTCCTCTTAAGCCTGAAAACTTCCAACTAAGCTCCCAATCAAGCGCTTAGCTATACTGCATAACGCTGAATGCTGCCTAATGTAATCATGCGAATGAACCAGTCAGCGTTATGCAGTCTGGTTTCACGGCAAGTGAAATCGTTAAGCAGTATAAGCTCCTGAACCAAGCTCCCAATTTCAGGCTTCTTCCTCCAGCTTTTGAATCAGGGCGTAGAGAGCCTTTGCGGAATTGAAGTTCTCGGGGAGGATGTCTTTTGCCGTGATGGCGATGTCAAAGGTCTCATTGATCTCCGCGATCAGGCTGACGATGTCGAAGGAGTCCAGTATCTTGTCGTCCACCAGACGCTCCTCCGTCTCAAAATCTACGTCCGGATGTAAATTGTTCAAAATCTCCATTAATTCTTCCATGATTGGCATTTCCTTTCTTCCAGTTCATTTTTTATTGCCGGAATTCCTCTTTCTCCCTGTTTTGGGAAACCAGCTCTTTCATTGCGTTATTATAAAGTTCCATTCGTTCGGCCACTCTGTCTCTTGGCGACATTTCGTAGTCGTCCAAGTCGGGAACTTTTACCGTCAGGCCAAGTATTTGGCAGATGATTTCAACTTGCCATACTTCCAGAGGAATCTCTTTCCTTTGTCCATCCAGGCCATGAAGCGTTAATCCGACACTTTCAATCACTTTTTCCATATACAATCTACCCATTTATCATTTTATGGCGTCAGTCAATAGGTGGGATGCCGACACGATTTCAGGCATTTCAGCGCCTCAAAATATGCGGACTGCCTGCCCACCTCTGTTTCCGGCCTATGGCCTGGCCCGCCTCACGCCCCCTCATACATTTTCTTCAGCGTCACCCGGTCGATCTTCCCATTGGCCGTAAAGGGCAGCTGCTCCAGCCGGATGATCCGGTTAGGCAGCATGTAACGGGGCAGTTTCGTCCTCAGGACTGCGGCCATTTCCTTCTCAGAAGGGTCTCCCACATAGTACAGCACGATCTTCGCCTTCCAGGTATCGTAGATACAGGCCGCCATGCGGACGTCAGGGAGCATGTCCACATTCACTTCGATTTCCCCCAGCTCGATGCGGTGGCCCATGTGCTTGATCTGGTAGTCCTTCCGGGACACGAACAGCAGCTCTCCCGCCTCATTATAGCGTCCGATGTCCCCGGTTCGGTAGATGCGCTCCGGATAGGCCGTGTTCAGGGGATTCTGGACAAAGGCCTCCGCCGTGCGCTCAGGGTCATTGTAATAGCCCAGCGTCAGCGCCGTGCCCCGGATGCAGATCTCGCCCTCCTGTCCCGCCTCCGCCCGCTTCCCCTCGGGCGTCAGCAGCAGAATCTCCCGGTTGGGAAAAGGCCTGCCGATGGGAATCGCCTCGTCTTCCGCAAATTCCCGCTCCACCCGGTAATAGCAGCACATCCCCGTGCCCTCCGTGGGGCCGTAGAGATTGGTGAAAACGGCCTCCGGCAGGGCTTCCCGCCAGATGCGGAACTGCCTGATTGGGAACACCTCGCTGCCGAACGCAATGGTGTGCAGAAATTCCGGTTTTACCGTATCAAAAGTACCGAAAGCGCTTACCATGGTCAGGGCGGAGACCACCCAGCAGATGGTATTGATTCTGTGTCCGTTCAAATATTCCACCAGCTTCACCGGAACGGAGAAAAGCTCCCTGGGAATCAGGTAGGTGGTGGCCCCGAATTTCAGCGTGGGATACAGCTCCTTCAGGCAGGCGTCGAAATACAGCGGCGACTGGTTCCCGAAGACAGTTCCATCGTCAAATCCCAGAATCTCCGAAAGCCGCTCTATGTAGTCGATTACAGACCTGTGGCATGCCGCCACGCCCTTGGGGATTCCCGTGGAGCCGGAGGTGAAGACGATGTAGATTGGGTCTGTGTCTATGGCATTCCGGTGAATCTCCTCCAGTGCCCCGTCATCAATCCCGCACTGCGCCATCTCATGGAAGAGCACAATCTCCCCCTCCCCGATCCGGAACGTCCTGGCCGTCTCCTCCGTCTCCCGGTCGCAGATGATCAGGGGCGAGCGCACATTGTCCAGTATCAGCTGGATCCTCCCCGCGGGCATCTCCTCGTCGATGGGCACATAGAAATCGCCGCCTGCCACCACGCCGAAGAAGGCCGCCACCTCTTTCGGGGATTTCCGCATGAAGACCACCACGGGCTTTCTGTAGATTCCCTTTTTGTGGAGGAAGCTTCCGACGCTGCGGCTCAGGTCGTATACTTCCCGAAAGCTCAAGGCCTCCGTGCCGTCGGAGAAGGCCGTCTTTGCAGGTTTCTGCTTTACGATATGATTTAAGTAGTCCAATACATTGTTCTGCATAAGTGCTCCTTCGAATATTGCCAAAATTACCAAAAATACCGAACCATGGATGCTGAGACTAATCCGGTCAATGGGAATTTTCCCGTCCATTCCCGGATATATTTTTATACCCGAAATTCGTTTATCTCCCGGTATAGCCTGTCCGGAACTCAGGCAGCTTATATTTCCCAAACTCCCATGCGGCGCCACATCACCATGCCCAAAAAGTAAAGCAATGCAGAGAATTGCCTGGGAATTCAGCGGATGTACTCGCGATTCCCACCAGGCATTCTTTCCGGACATTCGCCGGATGCACTCGCAATCCCCACCAAGCATTCTTTCCGAGCGTTCGCCGGATGCACTCGCAATCCCCACCAGGCATTCTTTCCGGGCGTTCGCCGGATGCATTCGCAATCCCCACCAGGCATTCATACCAGGCATTCGCCGGATGCACTCGCGATGCCCAGCAGGCATTCATACTGGGGATTCAGGCGGCCACAGGTCAAGACCGCCTTCCGCGCCAGCACTTCCATCACGTCCAGGAAACCATCCCCCAGCTCAAAATCCCGCTTCACCAAAGACAGCTCCGTACAGGCCAGAACCACGGCCTGGGCCCCTGCATCGGACAGTTCCCGGGCCACCTGTCGAAACGCCGGGAAGTCCACCGGCCGTCCGGCCTTTACCTCTTTATAGATAATGTCCATGACCGCCTGTTGACCCACCTGGTCAGGGAGCACGGATATGATTTCCTCCTCCGCCAGGGCCCGCTGGAACAGCCCGCTCTCAATGGTGCCGTCCGTCCCCATGATCCCTGCCCTGCGGATTCCCGCTGCCCTCAGGCTGAGCGCCGTCTCCCGGATGGCATCCAGAATGGGAATGCCGATCTCCCTTTCCAGCCTCTTCCGGAAATAATGCGCCGTGACGCAGGGAACGGCAATCATCTCCGCCCCTTGACTCCTCAGGTCAATCCCAATCTCTACCATCTGCGGCAGCGGATCCTCCCTGCTCTGGCCCAGAATGAACCTGGTGCGGTCGGGAATCCGGGGATTGCTGTGGAGCAGGATCTCCATATGCTCCTGATCCGTCTCCGCATCGCTCATCTGGGTGATCAGCTGCAGGAAATATGCTGTCGCCATGGGGCCCAGGCCGCCGATGACTCCTAATTTCTTCATATGTATACCATGCCTTTCCGTAACCTGGCTTTCCTCCCCGTCCACTGCCATAGTAATCCGGATTTGTATCCTATTCCTACATGAAGTTGTTTCGTAATTGTATATTCTTTCTTAACTTCCATGGAGCCCGCCGTGCCGCCGGATTCTAATTGATCTCCGGGTACAGGGCGGGGTCATAGTCGAACGCGCCGTAATGCTCCGCATTGTATTCCATGAGCTCTGCGTCCGTCCACAGGAAGATGGTAGGGTGGTCCGGCCTGGGCGTGGTGTCGAAATGATACCACCCTTCCCCTACGTCCACCAGGTTCCAGTAATGCTCAAAGCTGGTGGGGATCCTCCTGATGTCCAGATTGGGGATTCCGGCCCTGGTCAGCAGGGCCTTGGCCGTACAGGCATAGGCATAGCAGTCCCCTTTTTTATCCACCAGGCCCTCATAAGCGGCCCGGATCCAGTCCCCCTTCTCCGAATGGTTGATGTAGGACACATTGCTCAGCACATAGCTGTAGATGGCCCAGGCCTTGTCCCGCAGGCTCATGTCCGGCTCGATGATCTCCTCCAGCACCGCATCGGCATAGGCATACATCTCCTCCTCGCTGTACATCCTTGCCCTGACGGTCAGGTTCACCGTGGCGCTGGACTGGTTGCCCGCAAGGTCTGTCGCCGTGTAAGTGACCGGATAGGTCCCCTCCGTGGTCAGGTCCACGCCCGAGGTATCCACCTCCAGCGTCACGCCCTCCTGGCAGTTGTCCTCCACCGTGACGTTTTTCCGATAGGATATGCTCTCCCCCAGAAAGTAATCCAGATCCACCGCCCCGTGGATCACCGGAGCCTCAGTGTCCTCCCGCAGCGTCAGGCGGGCCGTGGCTGCCGTCTCGTTCCCTCCGCTGTCCCTGGCCACGATCTCCACCTCCTGGGTGCCCGCAAGGGACAGATCCGGCTCCTGGCGGAAAGAGAACGCGAGCTCCGTGGCGTCCTCTGCCCATGCCACGAAGTCCTCCGGCTTTCCGGGCACCTGGAGGAAGCTCTCCACGTCCTGGACCTCCAGCCGGGGCGGCACAGTGTCCACCACCCGCAGCGTGGAGGCATAGGTCTCCCCGTCTATCTCCAACAGCACCTCATGGTCTCCCACCTGATTGAAATCGATTTCCGACATCCGTGTCAGAAACGCGGCATCCCTTCCCGCCTCCACGAAGCTGTAGATATCCGGCGCTTCCCCTCCGGCCTCCATGGTCACGTCCTCCGCCAGCCGGATCAGGTACAGCGTGGAATCCACCACCGTCCAGTTTCCGCCCCTGTCCGTCAGGATGACCTGGACCTCCTGCTCGCCCGTCCGGGAGAAGTCCGGCTCCTTCACATAGGACACGGTGACCTGTGTGGCGTCCGTGATATCGGTCACAAAGGCCGATGCGCCGAAAGCCTCCCCCGCCTCATGCATCACGGGCACGGCCGTAGCCGCGGGCGGGATGGTGTCCTGGATGACCAGTGTGCAGCTGTGGGTGAACAGGCCGCTCTTCACCCTCACCCGGTATTCCCCCGGCACCGCGATATCGAAGGGCTGGCTGTCCTGGGTGAAGACAGCCCCGCTGTCCGCCTGCTTCAAAATGTCCGAGGCAGACACTTCGATGCCTGCCTCCACATGTACTGTCTTATACGCCAGCCCGTCCACATAAAGCCAGGAGGCCGCGCTGAAAACGACAAGAAGCGCCAGGCATATGATCAGTATCTTCATACGCTTTCCGCTTCCTGCTCTTTGTCTTAAATCAAGTTTTCCATTCTTTTTCTGCATGGCTGTCGCCTGGTGGCATCCTTTTCCTGTATCTTTCCTCCAGGGCCGCCCCCCTGACAGCCTGGATAGCTTTTCCTATCATAACACATAAAATACCTTATTAGCAAGGATGGAATTGCAGAGGCGCTATGGATCTTTTTTTAACCTGTCATACAATATTTCCCCTTCTCCGGTTGAAAGAGTCACCTTCTTCTTATACAGTAAAGTCCATGATGCCTGATTCTTTGTATAATCCATTTTATCTTGTGGGAAAAATGAACGACAGTAATACCTTCCGCTCCCTCCGTTTTCTGCCAGAAATAAAAACAGATTTCTCTCCTCTGCATTACTTTTCATAATATAGTCCGCTTTGATAACCGAATAAATGTTACGTTTCTGATTATACTTAAAAATTGTATCATTTCTGCCAATTATACTCTCAAGAAGCGGAAGCATATATATCCTGTCTGCAATCTTATAATACAAATCGGATGACTGGAGCTGTTCTGCCGTTATCCTGCGTTCTCTTATTGCATCAAATATTTTTCCCCTGTCATGGACTAGCTCAGGTCTGTCAGTCAAATATTGAAGTCCCATTATAATGAAAGCATTCTTTTTTCTCAAAATTAATCCGTAGGGGGACAGCAATATTTTTTCTTCCCAGCACCAGATGGTATTCCTTATCCAACAGTTTCCCGAAAGCCTCCACACAGTCATGCACGTTACGCATCAGACTTACCTCTTCCCCCTCTAAAAACAGGAAAAGCCCTGCTTTCGCAGAGCTTTCCTAACGTTTTCTTTCAACTGCATACGCAATCTAGCCAGAATGCGGTAAACGTCAAACCCATCCAAAGCTTGTAAGGCACTGCCCTCTGGCGCAACACCTTATGTCAACGCCTTGACCGACACTCAAGTTGCCTGTCTTCATCATTATATTACAATAGCCTCGGAAATATGTCAATCAAATACCCCGCTGCAAGCAACGGGGTATCAATCTTGCAACGCTGCAGAGCAGCGGGGTATTTGACCCTCGCGGCATTCGCCAACTGGCCGTGCAAGCACGGCCGCTTGGCTCATTGCTCGCGGGAATAAATTTAGACTTGCACTGCCCACACATTGGGCATAAAATATTAGAAGCAATAAAAAGTTCGCCTAACATGACAGCAAGGCGAACTTTTTTATAAGAATGGCCTCACCCCCCAAACGCCACATGCCTGATAGCCAGCATATACTCGTCCCATGGCTGCACCTGCAGATTCCGCAACAGACGTTCCTCCGCCTCCTGGCGCCTCCCCGTCCGCAGCAGGAGCAGGATCCTAGCGCCCTCCAGCTCCCTGCACAGCGGGCTGGTACAGAAATGGCATATTTCGCATCTGTCTTCCGTATCCAGCAGTTCCTGCAGCTTTTGTGGCGTCTCTGTGTAATAGGCCGCCAGGAACTCCATCTGCAGGTGCCCTTTCTGTCGGTTATAGTATTTGCGCCTGCCCACAGTCCCTTCCCTGTCCAGCCAGGCCTGAAGCCTGGCCGCGTACCTTTTACCCTTCTCCTCATTCCCGCAGAGGATGCAGGCGAAGACGGCATCGCAGATCTTCCCCTCCATGGTCTTCTCTGTCAGGCCGTTGCGGAACATCCTCCCGAAGGCCCGCACCGCGCCGCCTTTGCTGCCGTACAGCAGCTCCCACCAGCCCCTGCAGCAATAATATGCCGGATAGGAGACCCTATTCCGTTTCCCGGCGCCGTCCGATGAACCCCTTTTCAGGAAATCCAGAACGGCTTCCCTGAGCCTGCCGCCAAGCTCCCTCTTCCACTGCCGGAGCGTCTGCCGCGCCATCTCCTTCTCCCCTGCGGCCAGGTACAGCTTCACCAGCCGCTCATGCCGCGTCCAGTTATCCTTCGCGTAGAACCGCTCATAGATGGACGCAGCCTCTTCCACCCTGCCCGCCCGCATGGCGAATTCGGCCAGGTTGTCGCCGAACCAGTTGCTCCTGCTCTCCCCCGCTGTCTCCTCGTACCGGCGATAGGCCTTATATGCCGCCCCGGCATCCCCCAGCAGGGCGTAGAGGTTCCCCATGTCCGCGTAGATGACAGGGGACATCTCCTGATCCATGTACAGGATGGCCTTTTTCAGGCAGACCAGGGCCCGCTCATAGTCCCCCTGGTATTTGTAGGTGAAGCTTAAGCCGTTCAGGGCATAGGGGTTGGATGGGTTGATGTAGAGGGCCTTCTCGAAATCCTCCCTGGCCTCCTCCAGGCGATGGGCGGCCCTGTGGAACAGCGCCCGCTCCACCAGCATGAAATCATCGGGATAATGATATAAATATTCCGTCAGGATGGGAAGCCCCTTCTCGTAATATTCCTCCTTCCCCTCCTCCACATGCTTGAAGTAGCTGCGCCGAAATTCCTTCAGCTTCTCGTTGAGCCGGCTGATGTCCATGACCTCCTCCCGCATCTGGAAACGGTAGGCATCCAGGAGCACGCTGCCCGCTCCGTTCTTCTGGGCATCCTCATACACCTTGTCGAAATCCTCCCGCCGGTTCAAATCCAGATACACCTTGGCCAGGTACTCATAGGACTTCACGAAGCCGGGAAAATACCGCATGCACTGTCCGGCAGCCCTGACTACGCCTGCGGCGTCAAGCTGCCGCCTGTAGGCTTCCAGCATGGAGGCATACGCCGCGAAGACCTGGAATTCCTCTATCAGCCGCCGGCATACCTCCAGGCTCAGCTCATACTCCTCCATGGCCGTATAGATCTGAGCCATTTCCAGCAGGACGCCCACGTCCTTCGCGCTCCCTGTGAGGATGCTCTTGCCCTCCTCGATCGCCAGGGCGAATTTCTCCCTGTCCCTGTAGCCCAGGCTGTGGCAGCACTGCATCCGGATCAGGCGGGCCTGCCGCAGCCTGTCCCTGTCTTTTCTATCCTCATTCTCGTCTGCGCCGGCGTTTTTCGCCATCTTGGCCTCCAGGGCTGGCTCCCAGTGCCTGGTCATGGCTATGGCCTCCTCATAATCGGCCTCCTCCGTATAGAGCTTCGCCATGAGCCCGTAATACTCCGCCTCCTTTTCCGGAGGCAGCTTCCCCTCCAGCCCAAGGGCCAGCCGGATGCCCCGGGCGGTCCTGCCGTCCTGCAGGTAGCACCAGCAAAGCTCCAGGCCGCTCTCCCAGTCTCCGCGCTCCCGGTATCCGGCTTCCAGCCCCTTTTCCAGTTCGCTGTTGATCTTGGCCAGGAGCTCCATGAACCCATCGTCCGCCCCTGCTGTCAGCACCCGCTCCGCGCATTTCTTGGCCTCCCGGAAGCGCCCCTCCTCATAATGCCATTCGGCCAGCCGGGCGTTGGCCATGTAATGGCTGTCGTTCTCCGCCTTCAGCTCCTGGTAGAGTCCCGCCGCCCGCCTCCTGTAGCTGCCGTTGTCCTTCTGGCTCCAGAGGATTTCTGCGAAATTGTAGGAAATCATAGGATCCCCCGGGTATTCGGCCAGCTCCCTCTCCAGCAAGTCCACAGCCTCCCCGATTCTTCCCTGCCGCACCAGCACATTGGCCCGGCTCACCTCCACCACCGGATGCCGGATGCCCGTGGCGTCCGCCTCCTCCAGGCAGCGCTTAGCCTCCTCCAGCCTGTCCTCGTGCAGAGCCTGCCAGCAGCGGTCGTAACACTCCAGGAACCGGTCGTAATCCCCGTCCTCCGGCCCCCGGAACTGGGTGAAGTCCAGATCCTCCCCCCGCTCGCACCGGCCCGCGATGTAATATACGAAATTGGCCGGGAACCTCTCCCGCAGGAGCTTCGCGTCCTTCACGATGGACAGCCGCCTGTCGAACAGCTTCCAGACTTCCGTGGGCAGCTTGAAATGCTCCGTCAGGAAGCGCAGCAGCTTCTCCCGGCAGTTCTCTTCCTCCTCCAGGGACAGGAACACATCATCGTCGAAAAGGGCCTTCCAGAGCTTCACGTCCTGTCTGGAGCGGATGTTTCCGTATATCTCCACGGCCCGCTCCAGCCACAGGCCCGAGGGGGTGGTGTCCCTGGGGGGCTCCTGCTCGTCCCCCTCCGCATCTTCCGTCTCTCTGGCGTATCTGCAGACCTCCTCATAGGCCCTCCGCAATCTCTTGAAGCCCTCCGGATCGTCCTCCGGGTTCGTCACCGTCAGCTTCTCCCTGTAAGCGCTTTTCAGCGCCCTCTCATCCTTTGTAGCCTCGATGCCAAGTATCCGAAACGCTTCCTCTCGGTTCATATCAAGCCCCTCCTTCCGCTGCCGTCCGGTCTGTCAACCCGCGTCCGCACAATCGAACAGGGGAAGGCCTTCCCCTGCTCGCCGTGCGGCCCACGCGCCGCCTCAGCGGCATATTTCAAGCGCCATGGCGCTTTGCGCACGGCCCGCGCATATAAAAAGGGGCAGAAGAACGCTTCTGTCCCCGTAATCCACCCATTTCCTAAAACACGAACTTATCCGCAAAATAGGCATCCAGCTCGCTGATTGCCACCCTCTCCTGCTCCATGGAATCCCTAAAGCGCACGGTGACGCAGCCGTCCGCCTCGGAGTCGAAGTCGTAGGTGACACAGAAGGGCGTGCCGATTTCATCCTGGCGGCGGTACCTCTTGCCGATGTTGCCTCTGTCGTCATACTCGCAGTTATACTTTTTGCACAACTGCGCGTAGATTTTCTCCGCGCCCTCGCCCAGCTTCTTGGACAGGGGCAGCACCCCGATCTTCACAGGCGCCAGAGCAGGATGGAAGCGCAGCACGGTGCGCATGTCGCCGCCCTCCAGCTCCTCCTCGTCGTAAGCCGCGCACAGGAAGGCCAGCACCACTCTGTCCGCGCCCAGGGAAGGCTCTACCACATAGGGTATGTACTTCTCCTTCTTCTCGTCGTCGAAATAGGTCATGTCCTCCCCGGAGGTATTGGCATGCTGGCTCAGGTCATAATCCGTCCTGTCGGCAATGCCCCACAGCTCGCCCCAGCCGAAGGGGAAGAGGAATTCGATGTCCGTGGTACCCTTGCTGTAGAAGCACAGCTCCTCGGGGCTATGGTCGCGCAGGCGCATCTCGTCCTCCTTGATGCCCAGAGAAATCAGCCAGTCCCTGCAGAAGCCTCTCCAGTACTGGAACCACTCCAAATCCGTGCCGGGCTCGCAGAAGAACTCCAGCTCCATCTGCTCGAACTCCCGGGTGCGGAAGGTGAAGTTGCCCGGCGTGATCTCGTTGCGGAAGGCCTTGCCTATCTGGCCGATGCCGAAAGGAATCTTCTTCCGGGAAGTCCTCTGGACGTTCTTGAAGTTCACGAAGATGCCCTGGGCCGTCTCAGGCCGCAGATAGACTACGCTCTTTGCGTCCTCCGTGACGCCCTGGAAGGTCTTGAACATCAGATTGAACTGACGGATGTCCGTAAAATTGTGCTTGCCGCAGCTGGGGCAGGGGATATTATGCTCCTCCACGAAGGCCTTCATCTGCTCCTGGCTCCAGGAGTCCACGCTCTCCGCAAGCTCCATGCCCTGCTCCCCGCAGAAGTCCTCGATCAGCTTATCCGCCCGGAAGCGCTCGTGGCATTCCCTGCAGTCCATCAGGGGATCCGAGAAGCCGCCCAGATGGCCGCTGGCCACCCAGGTCTGGGGATTCATGAGGATGGCGCAGTCCACGCCTACGTTGTAGGGGTTCTCCTGCACGAACTTCTGCCACCAGGCCCTCTTTACGTTGTTCTTCAGCTCCACGCCCAGGTTGCCGTAGTCCCAGGTGTTGGCCAGGCCGCCGTAAATCTCGGAGCCCGGATAGATGAAGCCTCTGGCCTTGGCCAGGGCCACGATTTTGTCCATTGTCTTTTCCATGTCGAAACCATACCTTTCTGTTTTCTATTGTCCAGATGCATCGCCCGCCGGACCGGCTCAGCGATACAGAATGCACACAGGCCCTTCCGTCCCCGATGTGTCGATGCTGCCGTCCGGATTCACCATCGCCCCCGGGCTCACATGCGTCACCTTCCCGGGACAGTAGATGTTGGCCTTGATTCCCGTAATGACTACATTGCTGTCCGCATCCTGTCTCAACTGCTCCTCCGAATAGGGCGCGCCGTCCTTTACGCCCTCCAGGGCCATGCCCGCCGTGCGTCCCTCCTGGGCCGCCTGGGACGCCGTCCCGAAGTACAGCTCCTCCTCCAGGAACCCGGCGGCGCTCTCCCAGCCGTCGAACCGGTATGCCACTACCACCTTCCCGCTGCCGTCCTCCAGCGCCTCCACCTTGTCCACAGTCACAGCGGCCTCCCTGCCGCTGGCGCTGTTGAACTGGGCCGCTTCCTGGGTGGCCATGGCCTGGAGCTCCGAGAGCACATAGTCGGCTTTATCGAACAGCCCCACCTGCCATACGGTGACCTCCCCCTCCTTACTGACGGCCACGGAAGGGGTGTCCACGATATCCGGCACCTTCGCCTCCCCGCAACCCGACAGGAACACGATGCACAGGCAGAGGGCTGCCGCAAGTCTTCCATATTTTCTCATCATCCGCACTAAGCCTCAATCTTTCCTTCTATATTTATGCTCCCCTGTGCGCTTTGCGTGCGCACAGCTGTGCGGCTTTTCCCCTATCCCGAAAAGCCATAAGTAATTGTACCAAAAACAATCCGTTTTTTCAACAGAGAGTTTGCAGAACTTCAAGGCTTTTGAACTGCTGCTGTCCCGCAAAGCGCTTCATGTACCGGCCCGCCACGGTCTGCAGCTGCCCCAGTACCGCTTCTGCCACCTTGAATGTGTAAAGCTTCTCCAGGGGGCTGGACGTTATGTAGTACAGCGCGTACAGCGTGGAATCCTCCGGCATCCCGCCCCCCAGGATCCCCTCCAGGGCTTCCCTGGTGAACTCCCCGGGGAACTCGCCGTTCACCGCCATGGCCCGGCATTCAAAGACGCAGCGCACCAACGGGTTCGGCAGGGCCGCGGCGCAGAGCGCCCTGAGGGACTGGTACAGCAGCTTCATCATCTCCCGCTCGTCATTGCCCTCCCTGGTACAGAAGTCCGTCACCTCGGCAAAATACATGCCGTAGCAGGCGCCGATGTAGTCGGACCGAAGTTCCTCAAAATAGTTCCTGATGTCCGCCTCGGCCAGCGTATAGGCGTTCCTGCCCTCATAGAGCCGAAAGCTCCCAAAGGAAAAGGGATTGGTGGCCGCCGCCAGCCGGTTGCCCGGTTTCCTGGCTCCTCTGGCAAAAGCCGCCACCTTTCCCTTCTCCTTAGTCAAAAGGCTGATACGCCTGTCGTACTCCCCCACCGGGCTCTGCTTCAGTATGATTCCCGTCACCCATATATAGTCCTGCATGATTGCCCTTTTTAATCTGTTCCTGCCTCGCGCTGGAAACGAAGGACAGATAGTCCTCCACCTTCCCGCTGCTCTCGAACTGCTTCCAGTATCCTTCTTCCATTCCTGCATCCTCCTGCGTACCAAGCTTCCCGCCACGTCCCGGCGATGTCCGGCCTGTGGCTCAGAACTTCTTTCCACACTTAGAGTCTGCATTTTCGATTTTTATATTCGTGGATTTATCTGGCAGGTCTTTCTAATCTTTGCCGGAAATATCCTTCTGATTGTAGCCGAAATTCCGCAGCAGATGTTCGCTGTCCCGCCAGTCCTTGCGCACTTTCACGAAGATTTTCAGATTCACCTGCATCTCCAGCATCTCCTCGATCTCCCGCCTGGCCTCACTGCCGATTTTTTTAAGCATCTGGCCGCCCTTGCCGATGATGATGCCCTTGTGGGAATCCTTCTCGCAGACGATGGCCGCGTCGATGTGGCAGATTTTGTCAGCCTCCTGCATGGACTCCACGCTGACGGCGATTCCGTGGGGCACCTCGTCCTCCAGCAGGCGCAGAGCCTTCTCCCGGATCAGCTCCGCCACGATCTCCCGCATGGGCTGGTCGGTGATGGTGTCCTCGTCGAAATAGGCGGGGCCCTCGGGCAGATACTTGAAGATGCACTTCACCAACTCCTCCGTATTGTCCCCCTTCAGGGCGGACACGGGCACGATCTCCGCGCAGTCTATGGCCTTGCGGTAGGTGTCGATGAAGAACAGCACCTCGTCCTTCTTCACGGTATCCGTCTTGTTGATCACCAGGATCACAGGGGTCTTCACCTTCTGCAGCTCCTCGATGATATGCCGCTCCCCGGCTCCGATGAAGCTGGAGGGCTCCACCAGCCACAGAATCACGTCCACCTGATCCAGGGTGGTCTCGGCGGCGGTGACCATGTACTCGCCCAGCTTGTTCTTGGACTTGTGGATGCCCGGCGTGTCCACAAACACAATCTGACCCTCCTCCGTGGTCAGCACGGTGCGGATACGGTTGCGGGTGGTCTGGGGCTTGTTGGACGTGATGGCGATCTTCTGTCCTATCAAATGGTTCATCAGCGTGGATTTTCCCACGTTCGGCCTGCCGATCAAGGTGACAAAGCCTGATTTGTAAGGTTTATTCTCCATTTCTACCTCATCTGTCTGTCAATATTTGTTTATGGCTGCATCTGTCTGTACAATAGAATCCAAAAGAGGATTCTATTGTCTAGTATACAAGAGCTTTCCGGAAAAATCAATTGTGCCGCTGTCATTTTTCCAGGTTATTTTCATTATTTTCTTTTTTTCCGTCCCCGGCTTCCGGCGCAGCGCTTTCCACGGCGCCTGCCTCCCATTCCTGCATCCGGACCGTCCGGGCCTGTATCCGGGCTTCCTCCCGCTGCCTGTTTTCCTTCTGCCTGCGCTGTCTGATGCGGGCCTTCCTCCAAAGCAGGACGGCCACCCCGATTCCACCAGCCCACAGCACCAGATAGGGAAGATGGGTCAAAAACCAGATGGCGAACTCCATCAGGCCGTCCCCGATGTCCCGCAGGCTCCTCAGGAAGCCCTCCACAATCCTTTTTCCCGAACCAGGCTCCTCCTGGCGCACCTCCGTCAGCTCCCTGACCTCCGACACATGGAGCTCGACAGTACTGTAGTCTATCAGGTTGTCCAGGGTGCGCAGCTTGGACTCCATGCTCTCCAGCTCATAGCGCACCTCCGACAGGCGCTGCTCCAAGGCGATAATCTCCTCGATGGTCTCCGCCTTCTCCAGGAACGCAAGCAGTCTCTCCTGCTCCGTGCGCAGGGTGTTCCTGCGGCTCTCCATGTCCACATAGGACAGAGTCACGTCCTCCACGCTGTCATTGCGCCTGACCACATTGCCGATGTCGGACACGGTCTGCAGGAAGCTGTCCAGCTTTCCGTTTGGGACGCGGATGGTCAGGTTCGCGTAGCGGGAGGACACATAGCCGGAATAGCTGCTGCCGTTGTAGGTCTCCATGTTCTCTATGTACCCGCCCAGCTCCTCCACCTGTGTCTCAAGGGAGGACATCATCTGCTCGAATTCCTTCGTCTCCACCTCCAGGCCCACGGTCTGGATCAGCTTCCGGCCCTCCCGGACGCCTGCGCCCTGGCCGGTTCCCTCCTCCTGGGTTCCGCCGTCCGCGGTATCATAAGCCTCGTACTCCGCAGCCTCCTCCATGGAATACATGCCGCCGCCCGCGCCGTTCACGCCCGCTTCCTGGGCGCTGCCCTTGCTGTCCGTCGCCGCAAAAATGCCGCCGTCCGCTCCGCTGGACGAGCCGCAGGCGGAATATAGAATTGTAGTCAATATGCACACCAATATGCACAGGAGCCGCGTTCCGGAAATCCTCTGGCCTACCCTTCCGCTCCGAATCCTGCCGTCCCCGGTCCCATGCCTGCGGGCGCATCCGTTTGCTGCCGCCCCTTCCGCGCCACGTATCCTCTGGCCAATCCTTCTTTTTTCCATACCGTCCTCCCCTCTGCCCGCCTTGCGGGCGTGCAGCCCTGCGCCATGTTCTTTCCCCGCCTCCCGGCAGGCGCGGCCTCCCTCAGATGGCACTGTCCGAAGACAGCGCGACCGGGGCGCTCTTGTCTGTCAGAAATGCCCCGGTCCTACGCTTCTGACAGCAGAAGCCATACAAATACGGCCCCCACTGGCCTTATAGACGAAAAAACCTACGAAAGGTTCTCGATATTCATGAATTTATCCGCTTCTGCCTTAATCTTCTGTTCGCTGCCCACCACGCAGAGGAAATCGTCCTCCATGAAGGCCCTGATATAGGCCGCCAGGCCCCGGATGTCCTCCGCCGTCACATCGATGACCTCGTCCCGCTCCTTTTGGATCATTTCCATAGTGATGCCCCTCATATAGGCCTCTCTGGAGCGCCTCCCCTTGCCCGCCGCCGTCAGGGGCATGTCGAGCTGGCTGAAGGTGCCGATGATGTACTGGGTCAGCGTCCTCTCGTTGGCGTCATAAGCGCCGATGAAGTCCGCCGCCGCCTCGTACACGTCGATGGTCTGGCTCAGATTCGGGTCGCGGTAGGAGACGAAGAAACACTCTCCCGTCCTTCCAAAGGCGCACATGCATCCGTAAGCGCCGCCCTTGACCCGGATATTCGTCCACAGATACTCATATCCCATCATCACCTGCAGCACACGCAGCGCCCCCTTATAGGGCAGGCCCTTGTTCAGGAAATTGCCGGCCCGGCAGACATACTGCACCTGCCCGGCGGTCATGAAGCCCTCGTTCTTCCGGGACACCTCCGGAAGAAAGCTGCCCTTCTCCACCTCACAGGTGTACAGCTTCGCTTTCAGGGCGGCGATGGCGGGCTCCAGGCCCTCGAAGGCCTTCCTGTCCCCGGTAAAGTCCACCCGCAGGTTCTCCGGGCGGAAGATCATCCTGCACAACCCCTCCAGGCGCTTTGTCAGAAGCTCCCTGTTCGCCTCAAAGTCCTTCTCCAGCCCGGAAGTCAGCCGGTACTGTCCTATGCCCGTCAGTTCATCGTTCATGGCGTACCTGGCATCCCCGTAAGACAGGGCCCTGTTCAGGGCCACGCTATTCCCGGCCTCCAGCACATACTCCCGGTACCTGGAATTGTTCTCCGCCAGAATCTCCTTCAGCCGCTTGCCGTCCGAGAAATCGCTGGTCAGCATCAGCTCCTCCATCAGCTCCAGAGCCCTGGGCAGTTTGTCGTACAGCGCCTTGGTGTAGACCTCCAGGGTGAAGGTACACTGCTTAGGATTCTCCACTTTTCCGTAGCTGTTGTAGGTGACCCCAATTTCCCCGGTGGCCAGATTGATTTCATTGCTCAGCTCCCCATAGGTATAATGGGCGGTGTCCACATGGCAGAACACGTTCTGCAGGATACCGAGATAAGGGAAGTACTCCGCCGGGATGTCCTTCACCTCGAACATCAGCCGCAGATACCCGATGCCGTTGGTAAAGACCTCATGGTACAGCCCGGGGCACCCGGCCAGGCTCCTCTCCTCATTGATCAGGGGGGCAGCCTCCCGCTTCATGTCCTCCCTGTTCAGCAGGGGAATCTTCGCCAGGTTCTCCGGGGAATCCACGTCCTCCCGGAAGGCGTTCAGGGCGTCCATCATGCCGTGGATGCCTGTAATCTCCTCCTGGGACATCTTGGCTTTCATCTCCGCCAGGGCTCCTGCCAGCTTCTCCTCCTGCTCTCCGGCAAGGCCCTCCTTAGGCTCCAGGACTACCATGGACCCATGGGGGTTCTCCAGCAGGTACTTTTTCACCAGCTCCTCGAAATAGCCCTCCTCCACCCTGGCCCGCAGCTTCGCGTAGGTCTCGTTGGCCTCGATGTGGAGGAAGGGGCCTTGGTCGTCATACACCCAGCTTCCCAGGGCCTGCAGGCCGTACATCAGCCCCTTGGGGAAGCTTCCGAAATCCGCCTCCCTGTAGCGGAATTCGAAATGGTTGATGGCCGCCAGCAGGGCCTTTTTGTCAAAACCCTTTTCTACTATTCCGGAAAGCGTCTCCCGGATTGTGGACTGGAACTCCTCCTCCTTGGACAGGGAGGTGCCCTTTGCCACCACGCTGAAGTAGGGCTGCTTTAAGTCATTGTCATAGATGCTGAACACATCCTTACCGATTCCTTTGTCGATCAGCGCCTTCTTCAGGGGCGCTCCCGGCACGGTGCAGAGCACGAAATCCAGGACCTGGAAGGCCACATACAGCTCCCTGTCCAGGTTGTCGCCCACGGACTTGCACCATGCCAGATAGGTGTTCTCGTCCACGTCCTCGCCTTCGCTGATGGGGAACTGCCTCACCCTGCGCACCTGTCCTTCAAAGGGCTTCTGGCCCGTCACCTCAGAGTCCACCTTCAGGGCATCGAAGGCGGACAGGTAATGCTCGTCGATGTACTGCAGCTTCTCCGCCATGTCCATATTGCCGTAGAGGTAGATATAGCTGTTGGAGGGATGGTAATAGGTCCTGTGGAACTCCAAAAACTGCTCATAGGTCAGCTCCGGAATCGCTTTCGGGTCGCCGCCGGACTCAAAGGCATAGGTGGTGTCGGGATACAGGGCCGTGCTGATCTCCCGGTACAGCACGCTGTCCGGGGAGGAGAAGGCCCCCTTCATCTCGTTGTAGACTACGCCATTGTAGGAAAGCTTCCCCGCCTCGTCCAGCTCATAATGCCAGCCCTCCTGGCGGAAGATGGCCTCGTTTTCGTAGATATTGGGATAGAACACCGCGTCCAGATAGACATGCATCAGGTTCTGGAAATCCTTGTCATTGCAGCTTGCCACCGGGTACACCGTGCGGTCAGGATAGGTCATGGCGTTCAGGAAAGTGTTCAAGGATCCCTTGGCCAGCTCGATGAAGGGATCCTTGATGGGGAACTCCCTGGAGCCGCAGAGCACGGAATGCTCCAGGATATGGGCCACCCCGGTGGAATCCTTGGGCGTGGTGCGGAATCCGATGTAGAACACCTTGTTGTCGTCGTCATTGGACAGCAATGCCACCCTGGCCCCGGTCTTCTTATGCCGGCACAGATAGGCCATGCTGTCGATGTCCGCTATCTTCCTTTTCTCGATGACTTCATAGCTCGTTAACTCTTCTACTCTCATTTTTTGCTCCTCTTGTTTATTCTATACTGCTTAACGATTTCACTTGCCGTGAAACCAGACTGCATAACGCTGACTG